>Ga0325411_1003581_pt1 | contig 17578 bp, 9 predicted proteins | sample PopdelMetagenome_13_FD_206181 | JGI IMG/M metagenome (GOLD analysis project Ga0325411, IMG submission 206181) | Populus deltoides microbial communities from Bellville, Georgia, United States - Xylem-PdIQD-R4 | ecosystem: Host-associated > Plants > Phyllosphere > Stem > Wood/Secondary xylem...
CTGCCCCCTCAGAAGTGCCATCGAAACCCTTTTCACATGTGGTGAATGGATTCGTCAGCCCCCATAGCCCTGTTGACTCATAAACAGTCAAGGAAAACCGAGTCGCTGCCCACTCAGAAAGAGCCCCTGAAACTTCTTTCACAGGTGACGAATGGATTCCGCAGCCCAAACAGCCCCATGTGACTCATAAACGGTCAAGGAAAAATGAGTCGCTGCCCCCTCAGAAGTTGCCCTCCAAACTCTTTTCCCATCTGACGAATGCATTCGTCATGCCTCCAACCCTGTTGACTCATAAACAGTCGAAGATAACTGACTCGTTGCCGAGTCAAAAATGGCCCCTGAAACTCCTTTCACATGTGACAATTGGATTCGTCAGTCGACACAGCCTGTTTTGACTCATACACTGTCAATGAAAACTGACTCGCTGCCGAGTAAAATATAGCCCCCGAAACGCTTTTCACAGGTGCCGAATGGATTCATCAGCCACCACAACCCTGTTGACTCATAAACAGTCAAAGATAACTGACTCGTTGCCGAGTCAAAAATGGCCTCCGAAACTCCTGTCACATGTGACGAATGCATTCGTCAGCCGACACAGCCCCTTTTGACTCATAAGGAGTCACGAAAAATTGAGTCGCAGCTCTCTTAGAAATCACCCCTGAAACTGCTTTCACAGGTGACGAATGGATTCCTCTTCCCACACAGCCCCTGTTGACTCATAAACAGTCAAGGAAAACTGAGTAGCTGCCCACTCAGAAAGAGCCCCCGAAACTTATTTCACAGGTGGCGAATGGATTCGGCAGCCCAAACAGCCCCTGGTGACTCATAAACAGTCAAGGAAAACTGAGTCCGTGCCCCCTCAGAAGTTGCCTTCGAAACTATTTTCACATGTGACGAATGGATTCGTCAGCCCACACAGCCTATGTTGACTCATAAACAGTCAAGGAAAACCGAGTTGCTGCCCGCTCAGAAAGAGCCCCGGAAACTTCTTTCACAGGTGACGAATGGATTCGTCAGCCCACACAGCCCCTGTTGACTCATAAACAGTCAAGGAAAACCGAGTCGCTGCCCACTCGGAAAGAGCCGCTGAAACTTCTTTCACAGGTGGCGAATGGATTCAGCAGCTCAAACAGCCCTTGGTGACTCATAAACAGTCAAGGAAAACTTAGTCCCTGCCCCATCAGAAGTTGCCCTCGAAACTATTTTCATATGTGATGAATGGATTTGTCAGCCCCAACAGCCCTGTTGATTCATAAACAGTCAAAGATAACTGAGTCGGTGCCTAGTCAAAAATAGACCCCGAAACTCCTTTCACAGGTGACGAATGGATTCGGCACCCCAAAGAGCCCCTGGTGACTCATAAACAGTCAAGGAAAACTGAGTCGCTGCCCCCTCAGAAGTTGCTCTCAAAACTCTTTTCAAATGTGACGAAAGATTCGTCAGCCCCCACAGCCCTGTTGACTCATAAATAGTCAAAGAAAACTGACTCGGTGCCCAGTCAAAAATAGTCCCCAAAACTCCTTTCACAGGTGACGAATGGATTCGTCACCCCAAACTGCCCCTGGTGACTCATAAACAATCACTGAAAACTGACTCGCTGTCGAGTCAAAAATAGCCCCCGAAACTCTTTTCACAGGTGACGAATAGATTCGTCAGCCCTCATAGCCCCTGTTGACTCATAAACAGTCAAGGAAAACCGAGTCGCTCCCCACTCAGAAAGAGCCCCCGAAACTTCTTTCACAGGTGAGGAATAGATTCCGCAGCCCAAACAGCCCCATGTGACTCATAAACAATCAAGGAAAAATGAGTCGCTCCCCTCTCAGAAGTTGCCCTCCAAACTCTTTTCCCATGTGGCGAATGCATTCGTCACACCTCCAACCCTGTTGACTCATAAACAGTCAAAGATAACTGACTCGTTGCCGAGTCAAAAATGGCCCCCGAAACTCCTTTCACATGTGACGAATGGACTCATCAGCCACCACAACCCTATTGACTCATAAACAGTCAAAGATAACTGACTTGTTGCAGAGTCAAAAATGGCCTCCGAAACTCCTTTCACATGTGACGAATGAATTCGTCAGCTGACACAACCCCTTTTAACTAATAAGGAGTCACGAAAAACTGAGTCGCTCCTCTTTGAAATCGCCACTGAAACTGCTTTCACAGGTGACAAATGGATTCGTAAGCCCACACAGCCCCTGTTGACTCATCAACAGTCAAGGAAAACCGAGTAGCTGCCCACTCAGAAAGAGCCCCTGAAACTTCTTTCACAGGTGGCGAATGGATTCGGCAGCCCAAACAGCCGCTGGTGACTCATAAACAGTCAAGGAAAACTGAGTCCCTGCCCCCTCAGAAGTTGCCTTCGAAACAATTTTCACATGTGACGAATTGATTCGTCAGCCCCCACAGCCATGTTGACTCATAAACAGTCAAAGATAACTGACTCGGTGCCTAGTCAAAAATAGACCCCGAAACTCCCTTCACAGGTGACGAATGGATTCGGCAGCCCAAACAGCCCCTGGTGACTCATAAACAGTCATTGAAAACTGTCTCGCTAACGAGTCAAAAATAGCCCAGAAACTCTTTTCACAGGTGACGACTGGATTCGTCAGCCCTCACAGCCCCTGTTGACTCATAAACTCTCAAGGAAAATCGAGTCGCTGCCCGCACAGAAAGAACCCCTGAAACTTCTTTCACAGGTGGCGAATGGATTCGGCAGCCCAAACAGCCCAAGGGACTTATAAACAGTCAAGGAAAAATGAGTCGCTGCCCCCTCAGAAGTTGCCCTCGAAACTCTTTTCACTTGTGACGAATGGATTCCTCAGCCCCCACAGCCCTGTTGACTAATAAACAGTCAAGGAAAACCGAGTTGCTGCCCACTCAGAAAGAGCCCCCGAAACTTCTTTCACAGGTGACGAATGGATTCGTCAGGCCTTCAACCCTGTTGACTCATAAACAGTCAAAGATAACTGACTCGTTGCCGAGTAAAAAATGGCCCCCGAAACTCCTTTCACATGTGACGAATGAATTCATCAGCAGACACAACCCCTTTTGACTCATAAGGAGTCATGAAAAACTAAGTCGCTGCTCTCTTAGAAATCGCCCCTCAAACTGCTTTCACAGGTGACGAATGATTTCGTCAGCCCACACAACCCCTGTTGATTCATAAACAGTTAAGGAAAACCGAGTCGCTGCCCTCTCAGAAAGAGCCCCCGAAACTTCTTTCAGAGGTGGCGAATGGATTCGGCAGCCCAAACAGCCCCTGATGACTCATGAACAGTGATGGAAAACCAAGTCCCTGCCCCCTCAGAAGTTGCCCTCGAAACTATTTTCACATGTGACGATTGGATTCGTCAGCCCCCACAGCCCTGTTGACACATAAATAGTCAACGATAACTGACTCGGTGCCCAGTCAAAAATATACCCCGAAACTCCTTTCACAGGTGTCTAATGGATTCGGCAGCCCAAACAGCCCCTGGTGACTCATTAACAGGCAAGGAAAACTGAGTCGCTGCCCCCTCAGAAGTTGCCCTCGAAACTCTTTTCACATGTGACGAATGGATTCGTCAGCCCCCACAGCCCTATTGACTCATAAACAGTCAAAGAAAACTGACTCGGTGCCCAGTCAAAAATAGCCCCCGAAACTCCTTTCATAGGTGACGAATGGATTCGTCAGCCCAAACAGCCCCTGGTGACTCATAAACAGTCATTGAAAAATGACTCGCTGCCGAGTCAAAAATAGACCCCGAAACTCTTTTCATAGGTGACGAATGGATTCATCAGCCCTCACAGCCCCTGTTGACTCATAAACAGTCAAGGAAAACCGAGTCGCTGTCCCCTCAAAAAGAGCCCCCGAAACTTCTTTCACAGGTGGCGAATGGATTCGGCAGCCCAAACAGCCCCTGGTGACTCATAGACAGTCAAGGAAGACTGAGTCCCTACCCCCTCAGAAGTTGCCCTCGAAATTATTTTCACTTGTGACCAATAGATTCGTCAGCCCCCACAGCCCTGTTGACTCATAAACAGTCAAAGATAATTGACTCGGTGCCCAGTCAAAAATAGACCCCGAAACTCCTTTCACAGGTGACGAATGGATTCGGCAGCCCAAACAGCCCCATGTGTCTAATAAACAGTCAAGGAAAACTGAGTCGTTGCCCCATCAGAAGTTGCCCTCGAAATTCTTTTCACATGTGATGAATGGAATCGTCTGCCCCCACAGCCCTGTTGACTCATAAACAGTCAAAGAAAACTGACTCGGCGCCCAGTGAAAAATAGCCCCGGAAACTCCTTTCACAGGTGACGAATGGATTCGTCAGCCCAAACAGCCCCTGGTGACTCATAAACTGTCAATGAAAAATGACTCGCTGCCGAGTCAAAAATTGACCCCGAAACTCTTTTCATAGGTGACAAATGGATTCGTCAGCCCTCACAGCCCCTGTTGACTCATAAACAGTAAAGGAAAACCAAGTCGCTGTTCCCTCAAAAAGAGCCCCCGAAACTTCTTTCACAGGTGGCGAATGGATTCGGCAGCCCAAACAGCCCCTGGTGACTCATAGACAGTCAAGGAAGACTGAGTCCGTACCCCCTCAGAAGTTGCCCTCGAAATTATTTTCACTTGTGACAAATGGATTCGTCAGCCTCCACAGCTCTGTTGACTCATAAACAGTCAAAGATAACTGACTCGGTGCCCAGTCAAAAATAGACCCCGAAACTCCTTTCACAAGTGACGAATGGATTCGGCAGCCCAAACAGCCCCATGTGACTAATAAACAGTCAAGGAAAACTGAGTCGTTGCCCCATCAGAAGTTGCCCTCGAAATTCTTTTCACATGTGACGAATGGATTTGTCTGCCCCTCACAACCCCTGTTGACTCATAAACAGTTAATGAAAAATGACTCGCTGCCGAGTGAAAAATAGCCCCCAAAACTCCTTTCATAGGTGACGAATGGATTCATTAGCCACCACAACCCTGTTGACTCATAAACAGTCAAAGATAACTGATTCGTTGCCGAGTTAAAAATGGCCTCCGAAATTCCTTTCACATGTGACGAATGAATTCGTCAGCTGACACAGCCCCTTTTGACTCATAAGCAGTCACGAAAAACTAAGTCGCTACTCTCTTAGAAATCGCCTTTGAAACTGCTTTCACAGGTGACGAATGGATTCGTCAACCCGCACAGCCCCTGTTGACTCATAAACAGTCAAGGAAAACCGAGTAGCTGCCCACTCAGAAAGAGCCCCCGAAACTTCTTTCACAGGTGGCGAATGGATTCGACTGCCCAAACAACCCCTGGTGACTCATAAACAGTCAAGGAAAACTAAGTCCCTACCCCCTCAGAAGTTGCCTTCGAAATTATTTTCACTTGTGACAAATGGATTCGTCAGCCCCCACAGCTCTGTTGACTCATAAACAGTCAAAGATAACTTACTCGGTGCCCAGTCAAAAATAGCACCCAAAACGCCTTTCACAGGTGACGAATGGATTCGTCAGCCCAAACATCCCCTGGTGACTCATAAACAGTCAATGAAAAATGACTCGCTGCCACGTCAAAAATAGCCCCCGAAACTCTTTTCACAGGTGACAAATGGATTTGTCAACCCTCACAGCCCCTGTTGACTCATAAACACTCAAGGAAAACCGAGTCGCTCCCCACTCAGAAATAGCCCCTGAAACTTCTTTCACAGGTGACGAATGGATTCCGCAGCCCAAACAGCCCCATGAGACTCATAAACAGTCAAGAAAAAATGAGTCGCTGCCCCCTCAGAAGTTGCCTTCCAAACTCTTTTCTCATGTGACGAATGGATTCGTCAGGCCTCCAACCCTGTTGACTCATAAACAGTAAAAGATAACTGACTCGTTGCCTAGTCAAAAATGGTCCCCGAAACTCCTTTCACATGTGACAAATGGATTCCTCAGTCGACACAGCCTGTTTTGACTCATGCACAGTTAATGAAAAATGACTCGCTGCCGAGAAAAAAATAGCCCCCGAAACGCTTTTCACAGGTGACGAATGGATTCACCAGCCACCACAACCCTGTTGACTCATAAACAGTCAAAGATAACTGACTCGTTGCCGAGTGAAAAATGGCCTCCGAAACTCCTTTCACATGTGACGAATGAATTCGTCAGCCGACACAGCCCCTTTTGACTCATAAGAAGTCACGAAAAACTGAGTCGCTGCTCTCTTAGAAATCGCCCCTGAAACTGCTTTCACAGGTGACGAATGGATTCGTCAGCCCGCACAGCCCCTGTTGACTCATAAACAGTTAAGGAAAACCGAGTAGCTGCCCACTCAGAAAGAGCCCCTGAAACTTCTTTCACAGGTGGCGAATGGATTCGCCTGCCTAAACAGCCCCTGGTGAGTCATAAATAGTCAAGGAAAACTGAGTCCCTGCCCCCTCAAAAGTTGCCTTCGAAACTATTTTCACATGTGACGAATGAATTCGTCAGCCCCCACAGCCCTGTTGACTCATAAACAGTCAAAGATAACTGACTCGGTGCCCAGTCAAAAATAGACCCCGAAACTTCTTTCATAGGTGACGAATGGATTCGGCAGCCCAAACAACCCCTGGTGACTCATAAACAGTCAATGAAAACTCACTCGCTGCCGAGTCAAAAATAGCCCAGAAACTGTTTTCACAGGTGACGAATGGATTCGTCAGCCCTCACAGCCCCTGTTGACTCATAAACTCTCAAGGAAAACCGAGTCGCTGGCCACTCAGAAAGAGCCCCTGAAAGTTCTTTCACATGTGGCGAATGGATTCAGCAGCCCAAACAGCCCAGGTGACTCATAAACAGTCATGGAAAAATGAGTCGCTACCCCCTCAGAAGTTTCCCTCGAAACTCTTTTCACATGTGACGAATGGATTCGTCAGCCCCCACAGCCCTGTTGATTTATAAACAGTCAAGGAAAACCGAGTCGCTGCCCACTCAGAAAGAGCCCCCGAAACTTCTTTCACATGTGACGAATGGAATCGTCAGGCCTCCAACCCAGTTGACTCATAAACAGTCAAAGATAACTGACTCGTTGCCGAGTCAAAAATGGCCCCCGAAACTCGTTTCACTTGTGACGAATGAATTCGTCAGCCGACACAACCCCTTTTGACTCATAAGAAGTAACGAAAAACTAAGTCGCTGCTCTCTTAGAAATCGCCCCTGAAACTGCTTTCATAGGTGACGAATGAATTCATCAGCCCATACAGCCCCTGTTGACTCATAAACAGTCAAGGAAAAACAAGTCGCTGCCCCCTCAGAAAGAGCCCCCCAAATTCTTTCACAGGTGGCGAATGGATTCGGCATCCAAAACAGTCCTTGGTGACTCATGAACAGTGAAGGAAAACTGAGTCCCTACCCCCTCAGAAGTTGCCCTCGAAACTGTTTTCACATGTGATGATTGGATTCGTCACCCCCACAGCCCTGTTGACACATAAACAGTCAAAGAAAACTGACTCTTTGCCGAGTCAAAAATAGACCCCGAAACTCCTTTCACAGGTGACGAATGGATTCGGCAGCCCAAACACCCCTGGTGACTCATAAACAGTCAAGGAAAACTGAGTCACTGCCCCCTCAGAAGTTGCCCTCGAAACTCTTTTCACATGTGACGAATGGATTCGTCGGCCCCCACAGCCCTCTTGACTCATAAACAGTCAAAGAAAACTGACTCGGTGCCCAGTCAAAAAAAGCCCCCGAAACTCTTTTAACAGGTGACGAATGGATTCGTCAGCCCAAACAGCCACTGGTGACTCATAAACAGTCAATGAAAAATGACTCGCTGCCGAGCCAAAAATAGACCCCGAAACTCTTTTCATAGGTGACGAATGGATTCGTCAGCCCTCACAGCCCCTGTTGACTCATAAACAGTCAAGGAAAACCGAGTCGCTGCCCCCTCAGAAAGAGCCCCCGAAACTTCTTTCACAGGTGGAGAATCGATTCGGCAGCCCGAACAGCCCCTGGGACTCATAAATAGTCAAGGAAGATTGAGTCCCTGCCCCCTCAGAAGTTGCCCTCGAAACTATTTTTACTTGTGACAAATGCATTCGTCAGCCTCCACAGCCCTGTTGACTCATAAACAGTCAAAGATAACTGACTCGGTGTCCAGTCAAAAAGAGACCCCGAAACTCCTTTCACAGGTGACGAAAGGATTCGGCAGCCCACACAGCCCCATGTGACTCATAAACAGTCAAGGAAAACTGAGTCGTTGCCCCCTCAGAAGTTGCCCTCGAAATTCTTTTCAGATGTGACGAATGGATTCGTCTGCCCCCACAGCCCTGTTGACTCATAAACAGTCAAAGAAAACTGACTCGGCGCCTAGTGAAAAATAGGCCCGGAAACTCCTTTCACAGGTGACGAATGGATTCGTCAGCCCCCACAGCCCTGTTTACTCATAAACGGTCAATGAAAGATGACTCGCTGCCGAGTCAAAAATAGACCCCGAAACTCTTTTCACAGGTGACGAATGGATTCGTCAGCCCACACAGCCCCTGTTGACTCATAAACAGTCAAGGAAAACCGAGTCGCTGCCCCCTCAGAAGTTGCCCTCGAAACTATTTTCACTTGTGAAAAAATGGATTCGTCAGCCCCCACAGCCCTGTTTACTCATAAACAGTCAAAGATAACTGACTCGGTGCCGAGTCAAAAATAGCCCCCGAAACGCTTTTCACAGGTGACGAATGGATTCATTAGCCACCACAACCCTGTTGACTCATAAACAGTCAAAGATAACTGAGTAGCTGCCCACTCAAAAAGAGCTTCTGAAACTTCTTTCACAGGTGGCGAATGGATTCCGTAGCCCAAACAGCCCCTAGTGACTCATAAACAGTCAAGAAAAATTGAGTCCCTGCCCCCTCAGAAGTTGCCCTCGAAACTATTTTCACATGTGACGAATGGATTCGTCAGCCCCCACAGCCCAGTTGATTCATAAACAGTCAAAGATAACTGACTCGGTGCATAGTCAAAAATAGACCCCGAAACTTCTTTCATAGGTGGCGAATGGATTCGGCAGCCCAAACAGCCCCTGGTGACTCATAAATTGTTAAGGAAAACTGAGTCCCTGCCCCCTCAGAAGTTGCCTTCGAAACTATTTTCACATGTGACGAATGGATTCATCAGCCCCCACCGCCCTATTGACTCATAAACAGTCAAAGATAACTGACTCGGTGCCCAGTCAAAAATAGACCCCGAAACTCCTTTCACAGGTGACGAATGGATTTGGCAGCCCAAACAGCCCCTGGTGACTCATAAACTCTCAAGGAAAACCGAGTCGCTGCCCGCTCAGAAAGAGCCCCTGAAAGTTCTTTCACAGGTGGCGAATGGATACGACAACCCAAACAGTGCAGGTGACTCATAAACAATCAAGGAAAAATGAGTCGCTGCCCCCTTAGAAGTTGCCCTCGAAACTCTTTTCACATGTGACGAATGGATTCGTCAGCCCCCACAGCCCTGTTGACTCATAAACAGTCAAGGAAAATCGAGTCGCTGCCCACTCAGAAAGAGCCCCCGAAACTTCTTTCACAGGTGATGAATGGATTCGTCAGGCCTCCAACCCTCTTGACTCATAAACAGTTAAATATAACTGAGTCGTTGCCGAGTCAAAAATGACCCCCGAAACTCCTTTCACATGTGACGAATGAATTCGTCAGCCGACACAACCCCTTTTTGACTCATAAGGATTCGGCAGCCCAAACAGCCCCTGGTGACTCATAAACAGTCAAGGAAAACTGAGTCCCTGCCCCCTCAGAAGTCGCCCTCGAAACTCTTTTCACATGTGACGAATGAATTCGTCAGGCCCCACAGGCCTGTTGACTCATAAATAGTCAAAGAAAACTGACTCGGTGCGCAGTCAAAAATAGCCCTCGAAAATCATTTCACAGGTGACGAATGGATTCGTTAGCCCAAACAGTCCCTGGTGACTCATAAACAATCAATGAAAAATGACTCGCTGCCAAGTCAAAAATAGCCCCCAAAACTCTTTTCATAGGTGACGAATGGATTCGTCAGCCCTCACAGCCCTTTTGACTCACAAACAGTCAAAGATAACTGACTCGGTGCCCAGTCAAAAATAGACCACGAAACTCCTTTCACAGGTGACGAATTGATTCGTCAGCCCAAACATCCACTGGTGACTCATAAACAGTCAATGAAAACTGAGTCGCTGCCCCCTCAAAAGTTGCCCTCGAAACTCTTTTCACATGTGACGAATGGATTCGTCAGCCCCCACAGGCCTGTTGACTCATAAATAGTCAAAGAAAACTGACTCGGTGCCCAGTCAAAAATAGCCCCCGAAACTCCTTTCATAGGTGACGAATGGATTCGTCAGCCCAAACAGCCCCTTGTGACTCATAAACAGTCAATGAAAAATGACTCGCTGTTGAGTCAAAAATAGCCCCCGAAACTCTTTTCACATGTGACGAATGGATTCGTCAGCCCCCACAGCCCTGTTGACTCATAAACAGAAAAACAAAACTGACTCGGTGCCCAGTCAAAAATAGCCCCCAAAACTCCTTTCACAGGTGATGAATTGATTCGTCAGCCCAAACATCCCCTGGTGACTCATAAACAGTCAATGAAAACTGAGTCGCTGCCCCCTCAGAAGTCGCCCCTGAATCTGCTTTCACATGTGACGAGTGGATTCGTCAGCCCCCACAGCCCTGTTGACTCATAAACAGAAAAACAAAACTGACTCGGTGCCCAGGCAAAAATAGACCCCGAAACTCCTTCCACAGGTGACGAATGGATTCGGCAGCCCAAACAGCCCCTGGTGACTCATAAACAGTCAATGAAAACTGACTCGCTGCCGAGTCAAAAATAGCCCAGAAACTCTTTTCACAGGTGACGAATGGATTCGTCAGCACTCACAGCCCCTGTTGACTCATAAACTCTCAAGGAAAACCGAGTCGCTGCCCCCTCAGAAAGAGCCCCTGAAACTTCTTTCACAGGTGGCGAATGGATTCGGCAGCCCAAACAGCCCCAGGTGACTCATAAACTGTCAATGAAAAATGAGTCGCTGCCCCCTCAGAAGTTGCCCTCGAAACGCTTTACACATGTGACGAATGGATTCGTCAGCCCCCACAGCCCTGTTGACTCATAAACAGTCAAGGAAAACCGAGTCGCTGCCTACTCAGAAAGAGCCCCCGAAACTTCTTTCACAGGTGACGAATGGATTCGTCAGGCCTCCAACCCCGTTGACTCATAAATAGTGAAAGATAACTTACTGGTTGCCGAGTCGAAAATGGCCCCCGAAACTCCTTTCACATGTAACGAATGAATTCGTCAACCGACACAGCCGCTTTTGACTCATAAGGTGTCACGAAAAACTAAGTCGCTGCACTCTTAGAAATTGCCCCTGAAACTTCTTTCACAGGTGTCGAATGGATTAGGCAGCCCAAAGAGCCCCTGGTGACTCATAAACAGTCAAGAAAAACTGAGTCGCTGCCCCCTCAGAAGTTGCCCTCGAAACTCTTTACACATGTGACGAATGGATTCGTCAGCCCCCACAGCCCTGTTGACTCATAAACAGTCAAGGAAAACCGAGTCGCTGCCTACTCAGAAAGAGCCCCCGAAACTTCTTTCACAGGTGACGAATGGATTCGTCAGGCCTCCAACCCCGTTGACTCATAAATAGTGAAAGATAACTTACTGGTTGCCGAGTCGAAAATGGCCCCCGAAACTCCTTTCACATGTAACGAATGAATTCGTCAACCGACACAGCCCCTTTTGACTCATAAGGTGTCACGAAAAACTAAGTCGCTGCACTCTTAGAAATTGCCCCTGAAACTTCTTTCACAGGCGGCGAATGGATTCGGCAGCCCAAACAGCCGCTGGTGAGTCATGAACAGTAAGGAAAACTGAGTCCCTGCCCCCTCAGAAGTTGCCTTCGAAACTATTTTCACATGTGACGATTAGATTCATCAGCCCCCACAGCCCTGTTGACACATAAACAGTCAAAGATAACTGACTCGGTGCATAGTCAAAAATAGACCCCGTAACTTCTTTCACAGGTGATGAATGGATTCGGCAGCCCAAACAGCCCCTGGTGACTCATAAACAGTCAAGGAAAACTGAGTCCCTGCCTGCTCAGAAGTTGCCTTCGAAACTATTTTCACATGTGACGAATGGATTCGTCAGCCCCCACAGCCCTGTTGACTCATAAACAGTCAAAGATAACTGACTCGGTGCCCAGTCAAAAATAGACCCCGAAACTCCTTTCACAGGTGACGAATGGATTCGGCAGCCCAAACAGCCCCTGGTGACTCATAAACAGTCAATGAAAACTGACTCGCTGCCGAGTCAAAATAGCCTAGAAACTCTTTTCACAGGTGACGAATGGATTCGTCAGCACTCACAGCCCCTGTTGACTCATAAACTCTCAAGGAAAACCGAGTCGCTGCCCACTCAGAAAGAGCCCCTGAAACTTCTTTCACAGGTGGCGAATGGATTCGGCAGCCCAAGTAGCCCCATGTGACTCATAAACAGTCAATGAAAAATGAGTCGCTGCCCTCTCAGAAGTTGCCCTCGAAACTCTTTTCACATGTGACGAATGGATTCGCCCCACAGCCCTGTTGACTCATAAACAGTCAAGGAAAACCGAGTCGCTGCCCACTCAGAAAGAGCCCCCGAAACTTCTTTCACAGGTGACGAATGGATTCGTCAGGCCTCCAACCCCGTTGACTCATAAACAGTGAAAGATAACTTACTGGTTGCCGAGTCGAAAATGGCCCCCGAAACTCCTTTCACATGTGACGAATGAATTCGTCAGCCGACACAGCCCCTGTTGACTCATAAGGTGTCACGAAAAACTAAGTCGCTGCCCTCTTAGAAATCACCCCTGAAACTCCATTCACAGGTGACGAATGGATTCGGCAGCCTAAACAGCCCAATGTGACTCATACACAGTCAAGGAAAACTGAGTCGTTGCCCCCTCAGAAGTTGCCCTCGAAATTCTTTTCACATGTGATGAATGGATTCGTCTGTCCACACAGCCCTGTTGAAACATAAAAAGTCAAAGATAACTGACTCGGTGCCTAGTCAAAAATAGACCAGGAAACTCCTTTCACAGGTGACGAATGGATTCGGCAGCCCAAACAGCCCCTGGTGACTCATAAACAGTCAATGAAAAATGACTCGTTGCCGAGTCAAAAATAGCCCCCGAAACTCTTTTCATAGGTGACGAATGGATTCGTCAGCCCTCACAGCCCCTGTTGACTCATTAACAGTCAAGGAAAACCGAGTCGCTGCCCGCTCAGAAAGAGCCCCCGAATCTTCTTTCACAGGTGACGTATGGATTCGTCAGGCCTCCAACCCCGTTGACTCATAAATAGTGAAAGATAACTTACTGGTTGCCGAGTCGAAAATGGCCCCCGAAACTCCTTTCACATGTGACGAATGAATTCGTCAGCCGACACAGCCCCTTTTGACTCATAAGATGTCACGAAAAACTAAGTCGCTGCTCTCTTAGAAATCGCCCCTGAAACTTCTTTCACAGGTGGCGAATGGATTCGGCAGCCCAAACAGCCCTTGGTGACTCATGAACATTGAAGGAAAACTGCGTCCCTGCCCCTTCAGAAGTTGCCCTCGAAACTATTTTCACATGTGACGAGTGGATTCGTCAGCCCCCACAGCCCTGTTGACACATAAACAGTCAAAGATAACTGACTCGGTGCCTAGTCAAAAATAGACCCCGAAACTCCTTTCACAGGTGACGAATGGATTCGGCAGCCCAAACAGCCCCTGGTAACTCATAAACAGTCAATGAAAAATGACTTGCTGCCGAGTCAAAAATGGCCCCCGAAACTCATTTCACAGGTGACGAATGGATTCGGCAGCCCAAACAGCCCCTGGTGACTCATAAAGAGTCAAGGAAAACTGAGTCGCTGCCCCCTCAGAAAGAGCCCTCGAAACTTCTATCACAGGTGGCGAATGGATTCGTCAGTCGACACAGCCCCTTTTGACTCATAAGATGTCACGAAAAACTAAGTCGCTGCTCTCTTAGAAATCGCCCCTGAAACTTCTTTCACAGGTGGCGAATGGATTCGGCAGCCCAAACAGCCCTTGGTGACTCATGAACAGTGAAGGAAAACTGCGTCCCTGCCCCTTCAGAAGTTGCCCTCGAAACTCTTTTCACATGTGACGAGTGGATTCGTCAGCTCCCACAGCCCTTTCGCTCATAAACAGTCAAAGAAAATTGACTCGGCGCCAAGTCAAAAATAGCCCCCGAAACTCCTTTCACAGGTGCTGAATGGATTCGTCAGCCCAAACAGCCCCTGGTGACTCATAAACAGTCAATGAAAACTGACTCGCTGCCGAGTGAAAAATAGCCCTCGTAACTATTTTCACAGGTGACGAATAAATTCGTCAGCCCTCACTGCCCCTATTGACTCATAAACAGTCAAGGAAAACTGAGTCGCTGCCCACTCAGAAAGAGCCCTCGAAACTTCTATCACAGGTGGCGAATGGATTCGGCAGCCCAAACAGCCCCTGGTGACTCATAAACAGTTAAGGAAAACTGAGTCGTTGCCCCTTCAGAAGTTGCCCTCGAAACTCTTTTCACATGTGACGAATGGATTCGTCAGTCCCCACAGCCATGTTGACTCATAAACAGTCAACGAAAACTGACTCGATGCCCAGTCAAAAATAGACCCCGAAACTCCTTTCACAGGTGACGAATGGATTCGGCAGCCCAAATAGCCTCTGGTGACTCATAAACAGTCAAGGAAAACTGAGTTGCTGCCCCATTAGAAGTTGCCCTCGAAACTCGTTTCACATGTGACAAATGGATTCGTCAGCCCCCACAGCCCTGTTGACTCATAAACAGTCAAAGATAACTGACTCGGTGCCCAGTCAAAAATAGACCCCGAAACTCCTTTCACAGGTGATGAATGGATTCATCAGCCCAAACAGCCCCTGGTGACTCATAGACAGTCAATGACAACTGTCTCGCTGCCGAGTGAAAAATAGCCCCTGAAACTCTTTTCAGAGGTGACGAATGGATTCGTCAGCCCTCACAGCCCCTGTTGACTCATAAACAGTCAAGGAAAACCGAGTCGCTGCCCACTTAGAAAGAGCCTCTGAAACTTCTTTCACAGGTGGCGCATGGATTCCGCAGCCCAAAGAACCCCATGTGACTCATAAAAAGTCAAGGAAAAATGAGTCGCTGCAACTTTAGAAGTTGCCCTCGAAACTCTTTTCACATGTGACTAATGAATTCGTCAGCCCTCACAACCCAATTGACTCATAAACAGTCAAAGAAAACTGACTCTTTGCCGAGTCGAAAATGGCCCCCGAAACTCCTTTCACATATGACGAAAAACTGAGTCGCTGCACTCTTAGAAATCGCCACTGAAACTGCTTTCACAGGTGACGAATAGATTCGTCAGCCCACACAGCCCCTGTTGACTCATAAACAGTTAAGGAAAATTGACTCGCTGCCCATGAGATATAGCCACCAAAACGTCTTTCACAGGTGGGGAATGGATTCTGCAGCCCAAACAGCACCATATGACTGATAAACAGTCAAGGAAATATGAGTCGCTGCCCCCTCAGAAGTTGCCCTCATAACACTTTTCACAGGTGACGAATGGATTCTTCAGCCCCCACAGCCCCTGTTGACTCATAAACAGTCATGGAAAACCGAGTCACTCCTCACTCAGAAAAAGCCCCTGAAATTTCTTTCACAGGTGGCAAATGGATTCGGCAGCCCAAACAGCCCCATGTGACTCATAAACAGTCAACGAAAAAGGAGTTGCTGCCCCCTCAGAAGTTGCCCTCCAAACTCTTTTCACATGTGACAAATGGATTCGTCAGCCCCCACAACCCTTTTGACTCATAAACAGTCAAAGATAACTGACTCGTTGCCGAGTCAAAAATGGCCCTCAAAACTCCTTTCACATGTGACGAATGGATTCGTCAGCCCACACAGCCCCTGTTGACTCATAAATAGCAAGGAAAACCGAGTCAGTGCCTACTCAGAAAAAGCCCCCGAAACTTCTTTCACAGGTGGCGAATGGATTCGGCGGCCCAAACAGCCCCATGTGACTCATTAACAGTCAAGGAAAAATGAGTCGCTGCCCCCTCAGAAGTTGCCGTCAAAACTCTTTTCACAAGTGACGAATGGATTCGTCAGCCCCCACAGCCCCTGTTGACTCATAAACAATCAAGGAAAACCGAGTCGTTGCTCACTCAGAAAGAGCCCCTGAAACTTCTTTCACAGGTTGCGAATGGATTCCGCAGCCAAAACAGCCCCTTGTGACTCATAAACAGTCAAGGAAAAATGAGTCGCTGCCCCCTCAGAAGTTGCCCTCGAAATTATTTTCACATGTAACAAATGGATTCGTCAGCCCTCACATCCCTGTTGACTCATAAACAGTCAAAGATAAGTTACTCGGTGCCCAGTCAAAAAAAGACCCTGAAACTCCATTCACAGGTGAGGAATGGATTCGGCAGCCCAAACAGCCCCTGGTGACTCATAAACAGTCAAGGAAAACTGAGTCGTTGTCCCCTTAGAAAGAGCCCCTGAAACTTCTTTCACAGGTGGCGAATGGATTCCGCAGCCCAAACAGCCCCATGTGACTCATAAACTGTCAAGGAAAAATAAGTCCCTGCACCCTCAGAAGTTGCCCTCGAAACTCTTTTCAGATATGACGAATGGATTCGTTAGCCCCCACAACCCTGTTGACTCATAAATTGTCAAAGAAAACTGACTCTTTGCCAAGTCAAAAATGGCCCCCAAAACTCCTTTCACAGGTGACGAATGGATTCTTCAGCCCACACTGCCCCTTCTGACTCAAAGGAGTCACGAAAAACTCAGTCGCTGCCCTCTTAGAAATCGCACCTGAAACTGCTTTCACAGGTGGTGAATGGATTCGGCAACCCAAACAGCCCCATGTGACTCATAAACAGTCAAGGAAAAATGAGTCGCTGCCCCCTCAGAAGTTGCCCTCAAAACTCTTTTCAGAAGTGATGAATGGATTCGTCAGCCCCTACAGCCCCTGTTGACTCATAAACGGTCAAGGAAAATCGAGTCGCTGCCCACTCAAAAAGAGCCCTTGAAATTTCTTGCACAGGTGGCGAATGGATTCGGCAGCCCAAACAGCCCCAAGTGACTCATAAACAGTCAAGGAAAAATGAGTCGCCGCCCCCTCAGAAGGTGGCCTCGAAACTCATTTCACATGTGACGAATGGATTTGTCAGCCCCCACAGCCCTGTTGACTCATAAACAGTCAACGATAACTGACTCGGTGATTGGTCAAAAATAGACCCCGAAAGTCCTTTCACAGGTGACGAATGGATTGGGAAGCCCAAACAGCCCCTGGTGACTCATAAACAGTCATGGAAAACTGAGTCGCTGCCCCCTAAGAAGTTGCCCTCGAAACTCTTTTCACATGTGAGGAATGGATTCGTCGGCCGCCACAGCCCTGTTGACTCATAAACAGTCAAAGAAAACTGACTCGGTGCCTAGTCAAAAATAGCCCCCGAAACTCCTTTCACAGGTGCTGAATGGATTCATCAGCCCAAACAGCCCCTGGTGACTCCTAAACAGTCAATGAAAATTGACTCGCTGCCGAGTCAAAAATAGCCCCCGAA
>Ga0325411_1003583_pt1 | contig 17573 bp, 10 predicted proteins | sample PopdelMetagenome_13_FD_206181 | JGI IMG/M metagenome (GOLD analysis project Ga0325411, IMG submission 206181) | Populus deltoides microbial communities from Bellville, Georgia, United States - Xylem-PdIQD-R4 | ecosystem: Host-associated > Plants > Phyllosphere > Stem > Wood/Secondary xylem...
TAATCTGATTGGAACCTCCTTTGTGTGTGGTTTCCAATTGAATAATAAGAGTTTATACTATACTTGTTTGAAATACCATTAGTGGATCCTCTAACCTTGACATTTGTTGTTATCATTGTTTAATCCATACGTTAATCTTCCATCTCAAAGTTCTCATCAACTTCTTCTTCTTCTTAATCTTTATTATTATCATTATTAATAGTATTATTGGTATTATTATTATTATTACTACTACTATTACTATTACTATTATTAGTATGACTACTACTACTACTAGTATTGTTATTGTTATTGTTATTGTTATTGTTGTTGTTGTTATTGTTGTTGTTGTATTATTGTTGCTTATAATTTATACAATTAACCTCCCTGTGGTTCGACGCCGGCCTTGCCGGGTTATTTATTACTTCGACACTCCTGCACTTGGGAAAAGACATCAATCTTTTGGTCGTGTCATAAAACATGTTAGTATCAAACATTAAAGTCCATATTGAGTTTATATTATATTTATTCTTATACTATTAGTGTACCCTTTTCACCTTGACAAAATTAACTTAGCTAAACATAATGAAGAAGAGAAACATAAATAAACATAATAATGATATACATTAAATAAGTAAAGGAAATGAAATGAAAATCATAAACAAGATATTAATATAACGTGAATTAAAACTTGAACATTACAAAATACAAAGAAAGAGAGTAACAAAAAGATCTTGATCTGAAAACCAAGATATCTAAATGTATGGCAAATGCCTCCTTTTAAAGGTTAAAATTCAGAACTATTAATTTGATGACTAATTATTCAGTTGGTGACCACCTCTTGACTTGGTGACAACCATTATCTTCTTGTCTAAACAAAACGTCATTGCTAATGTTAGAATTTGAACAGATAGTCTTCTTGAAAGTTCTGGGAATTTGTCTCATCTTTCCACAACAAGAATGAGTTCATTTAGACTTTTAGAAATCAAGATATGGGCTGAACATTGAATAATATCTGGGCTAAGGAACAGATTCTGACATCTTTTCGGTTGCTATAATTTGAGCTTGAAAATGACCATTTTGAATCTTGAACTCTTCGTGAAAGTTTTAGGCCTATGTCTTAGCTTTCCATCCATATAACCCAGATCTAAATCCAAGTTCTACCACTCCAGTTATGTTCCAATAACCGAATGGTGTTCCAGTTTGAATTGAACCAGCATCTCTTCTCCAAGCTTAGCCATCTCTTTATCTTCTCAATTTCAATAGTTAAACAAATTAATCAATCCTTTGAATTATAAAATATGCCTGCATTTGAAATGAACAGTTACCATAAATTAAAGATATCTTATATTATCAAACTTGTTATTATAAAACATGTTCAAGTTATGGAATTTAATGATACTTTAAGTGCAATATGATGATATAAAACCTTAATGAAAATGCACTTTTGAGTACTAATCAATCGATTATATCATATACATATTGAATTACGCTCTAGCTGTTGTGGCTTTAAAGTTCATATTTGTCACTTTCAACGCTGCCTTTACGATGAATTATATAATACATTCAAATCTAAAGTTGTTGACTATACGTCACTACATAACAACTCATTTTCTTGATTTTCAATTCCCCAATCAATAATTAATATTTCATTTCCTTAGTCTCTGATTTCCTTGGGTACAATCCTTGAAATAACTGCATGTATTAATCTCATGTTTACACATCACCATCACCGCTTAAAATAATTTGCTTGTAACATTACTATATTTTCTATTTTCTAGGTATCATAATCGTTTGTTATATTATCACCCCCACTAACATTTGCTTTGACTTAGTAGTACATCAAACGATATTAAGTCTTAAGTTGCCAATCAACCCCCTTTATCATATACACTTTTAAGCATCGATTAATTGTCTTAAACAATGGTCTCCATTCAAAAATTAAGACAACCATATAAATTCTATTTTTATTAAGAACAACTAACAAGTAACTTTCATTTTCCATGATTTAATTTAAAGGACTTATCAACTTACATAGAAGCATAGGGAAAGGGAACCTACATCATCATCCTATAATTAACCAAATCATACTTCAATTCCTTGGTCATCGTTCTTTTGGGCAACTAAACACGAAAAGTTGCCATATTCATAGATATCAATAATTGATTATCAACTATCAATTTATATCTTGTTCTTAGTCACTGATACTACGGTCACTAAGAACCATTTCATATCTTATCCTTAGTCACCAACACTGTGACCAATAAATATCACTCCTTTCCCATCCTTAGTTGTCGATACTACAGCCATTAAATATAATCCGGTCATCCCCTCATAGATCCCAATAATTCAGGTAAACCCATTTGATTGCCAATAAATTTGGCTATTAATAACTTCCTATCAAGTCTATCTTTAATATTTTACTTCACATCTTCATACAACCTCATGCCGCATTATTTTATTTAAGTTATGTTCAATAAACAATTGATGACATGTATTATTAATATGAACCTCAGCGGAATTTAATGGAATTCGTGAATCCAAGATCTATCTAACCTAAGTTTGCTAAAATTAGGATGAGCTTATCACAATTGAAGACCTTCTCCAAGGCAACAAAACTATAAACCAACTCAATCAAAACGCCTACACCTGGAAATGAGCAAAAAGAAGTATAAATTCACAACAAATATCAGTCAATTCTTTGAAGAGTTGAAAGTTCAATCAAGAACTAAAATTGACAACCAAAGGTTAGCAAAAATCAGAATATTATTAGCAAAAAAAAGTGTGCTGAAAATTATTCTCAAGAGTATTTATACCCCAAGCCAAAACCCTAGTTTCCCCAATGGGTCATATATAAACTGAATTGAAATAATACTCAACCCAAGTTAAATCTAGCCCAAACTAATTAAAATAAATAAAATAAACAAGTTTGAAACTCAACCAAGTGTTTCCTCACAAAATAAAGAAAGTTTAATAGCCCAACTAATTTAATAAGACAAGTTCGGTTATTTCTGCATTTTGTCTGGCAACAGCAAAAATCAACTTCAAACGGATGGTTCTCTCTAGTCTTAAAGAATTAGTAGGCGTGACATATACGGTTCGAAAGGTATTGAAGTTTAGTTTCCAGCCCAACTGGAATCAACTCAAAATTCTATTTGTAGCTTTTATTATGATAAAAAAAAGGTAGCAAAAGATCAAACTATCCGAATCTAGTCTTCTTCTCCCAATCTTTATGTAATGGTCTTAGTTCCACCAACAAGCCCCTTATGAACATGAATAAGATTTATCATGGCTTGCTCCTCATTATTTAATATCCTCTTGAAGGCCACCTTAGCCCATGTATCTTGAAGAAGTCCATTGAAAGCCTCTTTGAACCTCTTCTTAACTCTAAGCCTTGTAACTGGACCAACCAGAACCTCTAATGGATCATTTGGTGTTGGGATCGCATCAATTATAGTCTAGGAATCCTTGTATATATAGAATTCTTCCATGCATAACTATTCATTCCTAACTATGATCAATTTTTTTTTGTATATGGTTCTTTAAACATTAATTTCAATTGTACATTATACTTTTTATTTCATCGTATTAGTAAATGCTTTCAAATGAGATAGTTCACAACACATTATTGGTGATCATAGTATAGACAGACCCCATTAACCGGAGTTAATCTTATCCTTTACTCCTAGCTATCTAACTTGGATATCATTAGCTAAAGTTAATCTTCAATGCATATTCTTGGCTATCCAACATGTATGCCATTAGCCAAAGCTAACCTTTAACATTTATTCCCGATTGTCAAACATAGATGTCATTATCTAAAGCTAACTTATCATTCATTCTTGACTAATTAGCATGAATACCATTAGCCAAAGTCAATCTCATCATTCATTCCCGACTATCTAATATGGATACCATTAGCCAAAGCTAATCTTATTCTTCATTCTTAGCTATCCAACATGGATACCATTACCCAGAGCTAATCTCATCATTCATTCCTGGTTATCCAACATGGATACCATTAGCCAAAGCTAATCTTAACATTCTTTACAATTCATGAATAAATTAAGCAATTGAATTCGGATAGCAATACTATACAAGAGTACTTTGAGAATTTAATAGAATTAGATGAAGGTGGGAATCACTTACCTAATTTAACTATTTCATCAAATTTCCCATGCATAATCTCATCCCATTCCAAACATTTACCATACCCATGAAATCTACATCTATTGTCTTATCGTATCCAATTTAAACTCACAATCACATTAACACACAGTTTCCATTATATCCAATTCCATTCACAAGAATATTAGTACACAATCTCATCAAATACAATATCAATTCACAATGACATCATAACATAGAAATTCTGAATTTCATAAATTAAAATTGAATTAATTCTAAAAAGATAAGGTGTCGAGCACCCACCTTGATCCTGTGCATGTGTTGTGGCTCCTTGCTACTGTCTTATCCCCTCAGCCTCATTTATACCACTAATAATACATTTTATCATCAATAATACAACCAACATCAACATTTCATTTCAATTCTCATTCAATCATCATTTTCATTCAAACCATTAGCCAGGAAAATCCTTAAAATTCCTTACACACACATTTTCCATGTTCATAATTATTCTTATCAATCCAAATGTTAAAACCCTCAATCAACAACAAATATCAAGTAAAGATTAGAGATTGATTAGTCCTAGCTAGTTTAATCCACCCAACCTCGAACACTGTTTGGTGTTTTAATAGTAACTAAAGTTTCAGAACTCATTTTTTAGCGTGGTTTGACTCTATGAAGAGCTAATACATAGGAATACAACTTTCATGAAGGACACAACACCTAGTTTTTCCATCTACATGCCTAAACACACTCATTACAGTAGCATAAGAAATTTATCCAGTATTATATTAGTCTAGACAAGACTCTGTTTTTTACTCATATGTGGAGCTAGAAAAGGCCAACTAAGTCAAGACCTGTTCCATTTGAAAGGTAATATCCATACCTACAACTTTTATAAAGATACCAGCTCCAAATTACATTAGTTTAAGACTCCAAATTAACAATTATAGTAGCACATGAAATTTGTTCAATATTATGTCTATCTGGGCCTTTACTCACTGCTTTTCTCATATATAGAGTTATAGAACTCCAAATAAGTCAAGCTCAATTACATTTGAAATATAACATTTATACCTACAACTTTCATGAAGACACCAACTTCAAATTACATTATTTACAAGTTATAATTTCATATAGAAGTTGGCTAGTAAGACTATCATAATTTTAATTACATGAGATAAATTTCACAAGCACACTAAGTGTTTTCATGTATCACGACATCCATTATCCTTACTCCATGTTCATCCTTCCACTTGTACAAGAACATATAATTAATCAACCTAATTAAAACTCATTTTAACCACCACTTCTCTTTCATATGGCTTGTTCAAAAACATAATATTACCACTTCTAACCCATTTTCTCCACCTCCTCTTAGGTTAAAATCTGTCGCCCTATAGGTAAGATTTTCTTCTCATATTTTTCAATTTTCTTCCATCATTTTTTTTTGCTTAAGCCTTTTTATTAACATCCTCACTTAATTGTTCAAAGAAACTCTCATTTTCTACACATTTTTAAGAACTCTAGAATCATAACATTAGGGGTTTTTCAATTATCTTTTACTAACAATGAAATCAAAGAGGAAAACTAAAGAAGAACACTTAAATCAAAGAGGAAAACTAAAGAAGAACACTTATATCAATAATTTCAAGTTCAAATTGAAAAGTTCTTACCAATTTCTTCTTCAAATGTTCTTCCTCTTCATCACTCATACTTGTCCCTCAAGTTCCTTTCCTCCAACCAAGCTTTCTAATTTAAGCCTAAATGTGTTTCTCTCCTCACAAACATACGAGCAAGCTTTAATCTCATAATTTGAAAGGATTTCTCAAATTGTTTTTGAAGAGAGGCAAGAGAGAAGCCTTTTCCTCTCTTTTTAACTATTGTCTAGTGTGAACAGTAGCAGCTACCTTATTTACATTAGGTTTTTTGGGTCAATTACTATTACATCCCAACTTATCCACCCCCCTTCATTTTGGTTTATTGCACAGGTCAGACACTGTGTCTTTATTTTCAAGACCTTTTCAAACTCCGATAAATCAATATGTCTTAAGACCCCATGTAAACTTTCAACTCGATCCAACTGTTGGTTTGAGAGATACATTCAATATTGTAAAATTAGACAGTAAAACATTTCGTGCCAAAATTTGAATTTTGTATACAATATAATTTACTTGGGTCTTAGACTAATCCTTTGGATATTCCTATTTATAATTATCACAAAATTTTCCTGAGAGTTTCTTACCACTTTCAGTCCTAATAACGCGATTGTGCGCAAGGATTATACTAAAATTCAACGTTTCTCGTGCAAAGTGCTATACGTTGATTTATTTGACATTTCCTTCTATTTTACATATAATATCATCCAATTTACAAAATTTCCTCCTTCAAATTATAATTTTTACCTTGTTAAGGATTTTTCATGATTTATCGTTAGTTGATATTTCACATACTATTTTATTACTTTATCTTCTTTGAATTTTAAATTAATCTCCCAAAAATGTTTATCCCAATTTATAAGATTTTCTTCTTAATTTATCATTTTTCAATAATAGTTACTCTATTTAATCCAAATTTATCTATTTTTTTACTGGAGGTTTACAATTTGACATACCCAACTCCATCGTGAAAGAATCATCATTGGCACAACTGCCCTCATCATCAAAGATGCAAGAAAAGCCCTCTCTTAGTCTCTCTGCAGATCTTTTTTCTCCATCACAGCTTCCTCCTCGTCCACACACTCCCACACTACACTGAAATTCTAATAGAAAAATTCATAAATTCAATTAGAAACCCCTAATTTGAAAAGAAAGAAATAGAAAATCACCATTGATTTTTGTACGCAAAAGCCCATGTTTTCTGTCTCCAAATTATCTTCTCATTCCCTGCTGAGAAAGGAAAGGAAGGGTTATTAGAAAGGAAGATAGAAATCAAAAAAGAGGCAAAGTTGTCTTCCCAATCAAAGCTTTCTCTCTTTCGTAAAAAAAAATAGATGATAGATGAAAATAAACTTGGTAGATATTGAGTCACGACAGAAAAAGAAAAAAAAGAATATAAAAGATTAAGAAACCCAAAACATCCTCTCTAAAATCACCAAGTCATCTAACGCACTTAAGGGTATAATTGTCATTGCACTATTATAATCCACAGTTAAAGCACTTTGAGTTTTTTAATTAAAATAAATATTTTAATCTACAATGCCATTAATAGTGCCATCCACATTTTTTTATTTAATAGTTAATAATAATATTTCTCATCTCCAATAACGAAGATCCATTAATCTAAAAATAATGGTAGTCATATAAACAATTGCATAATCATACTTAATTAGTTATTTTTTTTAGGATGATCCAATCAGAGAATATAAATTTCACAGTACATTTTTAAAAAAAATGTGTATTATGGCAAAAATTATAATTTAATGAGTCGATTCAAATAGCTAGTTAATACATATAGTGCAAATTAAACTCTAAAACATTCTTTGGGTTGCACTCCATAAATCTCCTGAGCTTTCGGGTCCTGTAAACCATCTAATTTGTCTTTAGAGAATCAATGTTTTCAAATTTGGCTTCCCCGTTGGCAAGCTTCTTAGGTCAGAAAACGGAGTCTCAGCATGTTTTCCATTAGATCGATCAGACAAGTTATAATAAGATTTGGACAAGAGGAAGAGTTCTACAATCTTGACATCCAATCAACTAGCAACTTTCAAAGTCCACCTAGACTACAAGCCTCGTAAAATCCGCCATGAATTAGCGTGCCCTTCTTTGATTTAAAGGATAAATAATAACACCACGTCAAATTTTGAACAATTTAAAAATTAAGGCAACATGAAGCCTCGTGTGCAAAAACCTTACTATAGCACAAAGCTTCTCGTGCAAGGAGCCTTGCCTTCCAAGAAAAATGCAACCGTAGCCGCAATCAGCAACCGATCTTTTAGCCGGACAAACTTGTCAGCGATTTAAATGAATCACTTCTGACAGTGATCGAGAAAAAAATGCCTATACAAAGAACGGCAAAACAATCAGAGGAAATTTATCGCACAGAAGAAATAATCATCAAGTATATGGCAATCATGTGTTTTGGAATGAGCCGTCTTGATTTAATGCCACAGCTTGCCACAGAATCCATTCCGTGGCCTCTTGCTGGATATGATATCTGAAAAGGAGTCAACCAACTGTCCTCCCAGGCTACTAGGATCATCAATCAGAGTTTGGATAAAGGTGTTAACCACTCTACGTTCTTGTTCCGTTGATCTCAAACTAAACCATGTCAGCAATTTCAACCTAAATTCCTGGTTAATGTAACCCTCACATTCCAACCAACGGATCGTCTTCACACAGTACTCAAAGTTCTCATCCAGGTAACCTGAACCACTGGACACACGGAATGGTGATTCATTTATCAAAGTGCTATCACAGTCATGCACGTCTTCATTCGTGTGTGCAGCCCTTTTCCTGCACAACTCTGACCGGGAATCAACAGTGGGCACTTCCCTGCTTGGCCCATGCATCCAGGTCTGGGAGTCACCAGTACCATGAGATCTTGCTAAATCACTTTTCTCTACATCATGGGAAGCAGCATCATCATCTGCCTCAATTGCCTGCTCCAAAGTGCACCCATTATCCTCATCACGGGAGGACTCAAATGGAGTCAGCTCTTCATTCAAATCAGGCACTGAAACAACATTTAAGTCTAGCCCATGTGAAATAGATGGCACTGGATCTTCTGAAGTTTGAGGCTTGACCACTTTGCTGCCTCCACAGCATTTTTCGGTATCAGCACTGCAGAAACCTTCAAAGCAGCCTTGCTGTTGAGCCCCAGCCAGATGAAGAATCTTTCCAAGGTCACGAACCATGAATCCAGAAGAATTAACAGCAGTTGTAGTTTTGGAATCCCTATTGTAACTAGAAGTATATCCTCCAGTGACAGTATTCTCTTTCTTACCATTCCTTGCAACTGAAGGATTAGGACTTTTTTGAATTATCTCTATGCTCTTGGTAAAACACTTAGCCTCGGAGTGACCCAAATCACCAGCCTCTGTATAAGAAACAATCCGAAAAGTATACTCTGTGCAGGGCTGTAGATTGGAAATCAAAATCCTTCTCTGAGATCTTGGAAACATGCAAATAGGTTCTTTTGCATGTGCCTCTTCTCTACTCTTGCAATACCAGAGCTTGTAGCCCTTAATATCATCAGACAATGCAGTAGACAATTCAATTAAAATAATTATAACAGATGAGGATTTCACTTCTTCAAATAAGAATCTGCAAGCAGCAGGAAGGGAATCCTCTGTGGAAAAGACAGACATTTGATTATTCATTTAAGTTTTCCATGTTCTCAATTTAAAACAACTAGGATCGCAACAAAGAATCCTACTTACGAACTCTAACCTCTGCAATTTGGGTTTGCACTAGAAATGGTAGTGAGCCATTCTTCTGCCTTTTCAATTGCAAGAGAGCAAAGTTTCTGTACATCACCAGCGACAGAGAGTCTGCTGACAATGCCACGTGCCATCTTGGCAGAAACACCATCTACTGGACCTACTTCTGTTTCTATTTTAGCCTTGGCATCCTTGACAATTCCATGCAGTTCTTTAAACCTTGAAGTCCCATCAAGTAGTCTGTAGCTCAAGTATATCCTATAACAGAGCACATCAAGTCTACGAGCATCCTTTGCTATAATTAGATGCTTCTTCCAACTTCTGTCAGTATTAATCAAATCACAGCAACACATCAGTCCAAGTTCAAAACATATTTTAGAAAATACAAAAATTAATCGGCAGTTGTTGCTTATTTACTTCATTTGCAGGTACATTCTAAAACAGAACCAGAAAAACCACCCTCTTGACAAGCCATTAGATCTCTGAACTCAGTCTATATCATTGTAATCATTTCCCAGCTATAAAGACACATTAAAGAATTGGGAACAGCAATCGAACATAGCAATGTCTAAGTGATGTGAATGCAGAATTTCATGCATCAGTAAAGAGCACTTTCTTCCATACAAATAAAGCTTTTCTTTTTCTTTTATAGAACATACACAGATTTTTCATAAAATGACACAAGAAATTTGTTACCACCATACCAATGGAGAAAACTCTGGGCAGTTCAACACATAAAACAAGTGTTCGCATAACTGATCAGATGCCAGACTAAACCAACTAGTTTAGGAATGTAGAAACCACAACAAGCATGGAATTTACTTACCCGAGAATCCCTGAAACTTTACCACAAGAAGCACAACAATAACTACCATCTAACTGCATCAATTGGCCAAGGTCAACAACCCCGACCTTTTCACGTTGAAGGGCACACTCAATATGACAAGATAGCTCACAGGAGTCCCCCTGACCATTGTCAGATGTGCAAACCAACCAGAGACTAGGGTCTTTATTGTCATCAAATAAATGACAAATACAGCAAGAGCACCTCTTGCAAAATGTGTCGTCAATGGATAGAACAGCTCTGCAAGCTGAATTTTTACATATCCATGAGTTTGAACATCCAAACTCAGGTGACTGCTCAGAAGAAGGTACAAGTCGCATTGGGTTTTCCCCCTTTCTTTGTTGCTTCTTAAAAGAAGGTTGATTATTGGGACTAGAAGCAGCTTTTTTGGATTCCTGCTTCTTATAAGTTTTGTTACCTGTCTTCAGAAGTTCTGTCATTTTGCTTTTTGATGAAGCTGTTTGTTTCTTTTCTTTGTCAAAGCAAGTTCGAAGAAGTTCCTTTTTGGGACCAGATTTTAGAAACTCTTGAAGGAGTTCTGGACTTCTAGAAGCATCATCTGAATTGCCATTTTTTTCCGGGGTGCTTTGCACACTGGAAGAAAGGCTTTGAACACCAGAAACTGGAAAGAAACAGCAAACCAATCTAAAAAATGAGTCTTTGCCGAAAATGGAACACATTTTTTCTAGTAAGGAATTCATCTGATCAGTGCATGTAAACATGATAGAAGCTGTCTAACTATATTTATAAAGTTGCACTGACAAGGCAGGCAATATGGTTCTTTCTTCGTAATTCAACCGACTCAACTATTCAACATATCTTCACCCTTTAATGCCTTCAATTTAGCTATATCTACCCTTTATCAAGGCATTGCCATTTCTAAATGCATATTTGATGCGCATCTCAATTCTCTTTTGTACCACAAACAAAATCCTATTTTTAAAAAAACTCACCTTCTTTGTTAGTTAATTTCTAACCACTCCAATGTTTTACAGAAGAACAATTTTATTAACATTGCATATGAATAGAATTGCAAATTGGAGAACGAGTTATCCTACAAATAAAAGATTAGAAAACCAAGACAACAAGAACTAAAGAATTAAGAGCCCTACAATGCCTTTGAATGTGAGGTAATGAGGACACAGCCATCAAAGCACTAAATCATAGATGCAAAAGGGAAATAAAATGTAATTATATCCAACATAACTATTTGGCTAGAAATATTTTCGATACGTCTTAATCCATCACACAGTACACAAACTGAAAAAAAACGTGTAAACATGGCACTTTCAAAACTTTTTTCTACCCTTCCCTCTAAAACGTAAAGAAATGACAGCAAAAAAGAGAAAGAGGTGGTTTATCATGTATTTGGGTGTTATATATCAGCCAAAGATAAGTACCATCAAATCAGATCATATTCATGAAACAGTTCATCATCAAGGTAAGAAGCTGTTAAAAATTGCTACAACTGCCATGAGCAGCAGCAAGGCTAGCTAGCTCATGAAACTGACCATGGAAACATTCCTTCAGCACCCTGCTTGCTCTGTAAAATTGCGATCTCACCTACTTAATATTCTATAGAAAAGATAAGAGAGCATACCTTTAGCAAGGAATGTATCCTCTAAGTCCATTTTAAACAGGTCAGGTCCGCACACTAACTTTAGCCGCCCTGCCCTACCTGTCACAATAGATTCAAACATCACTATATGCCTCAAAAATTCATTGCAAGTCTTTTCTTCATTTTTATTTAGCCAAAAACACAACAAATTGCAAATGATTTGCAAACTGAAATTTTGCAAGAAAAATGTCATCACCAAATAGTAATATTATTCTTTTCAAAAAAAAGTTACGTTTTTTAAAATAAGAGAATTTTTCACCGCAATGAATACGAATGAAATAAAAATAAAATTACTGTAAAATAAACTTATCAAAGGCTGAATTAAGGAAGGAAAACTAGTATTTAAATTGCAGTACATTACCGTAATTATATACAATAAACAAACGAAGTGATTTACAGCAAAGAAAATTCACGAAACTCGAGACGTAGTTTTGAGAAAGAAAATCAAAAGTAACAGATCTGAGGCAACAACCAATCAAAACGAAAATTCGAAAGCAAGAAAAAAAATGCGAGAGAGAGAGGGTGAGATAGTAGTTAGTACCTGTGGAATCTAGGGTTTTTTAAAAAGGGGCCAAAGTCAAAGAATCGGTTTAAAAGAGGACACGAAACCAAGGCGAGAGAGAGCAAATTAATCTCCTCGTGTTAATTACTTTTAGTAGTCTCTTAAGAGGAGAGGTGTTCACGTTCTAGGGAGGATGATGACGAGGAGGAGGAGACAGTCACGCGCAATTAGAAGCAGTTGGTTCTGTTTCAAGGCAGGGGTGGTGGTGCTGAAAGGAAAAAAAGAAAAAAAAAAGGTAATGTATAATTTTATGGTGTAAAAAAAAATCAGTGATTTTATTAATTATTTTTTAGTTTTATATGGAAAAAAATTCAAAAAAAATAAAAATAAACACATGATTCATAAAAGAGTATATCTTCTTTTTTTTCTTTTTTTTTTAAGGTAACACAAAAATAACTAATAAAATATTATTAGTAATTTCTTTAAACACTGTCGCATGTCCCCCGCGCGGCGATTCGGCGATTTTCGTTCTTTTGCTTTATTTGGGAGTCGTCATCTAGTATTTAATAGAAAGTTACTAGGAAACCTGATGTACTGGTCTTTGTCTGGGATTAGAGGGTAAGGGACTGGTTGTGGCTAGGGAAGGTATTAGCATCCCTAGCACACCCTACCTGAGGTAAGCTGCTTTGCGATTTGATGTGATTTAAAAATTAAAAATATTAATTAAATTCTAAGGTTTTAATAAATCAGTTATTAAATCCCCGAATATGTGTAGAAACATGTTCTTACACTCTCATGGAAAATATAACATGATTTTATTTATCCTTAAGATATTTAATCATATTCAAATTAAACAATTAATTTTTTTTTGTCTTTTTAATTTTATAATTCAATAACATAAATAAAAAAAAATACAAACACACACATCCTTTTTTACTATTTTTTCACACATAATTACATGTTTACAAAATAAAATAAAATATCAAAATTTACCAAAACAAACCCTTAACATTCCAAAATTACAGAACCCACTCCTAAAAAATAACAGGAAACTGCGGGGAAGCCCTTTGGAATCTGCAGGAACAGTGGCTGGAAGGTTTCTGGGCGCTGGAGCAGTGGCGGAAGGTTTCTGGGCGCGAGAGCAGTGGCGGTGCGTCTCCTCCACGCGCCACCGCCACTGGCGGCGCGTGGATTCACGCGCCGCAGCCGTAAAATCCAGACAAACAGGGGGGTCTGCAACGACCTCTTCCCCTCTTCCCTTCCTTGCCGGCGGTGAGAACCATGTCACTTGCAAAGCAACCAAATCGCAACAACAGTCTGTTTTAGATTCTTCTTTCATAGTTTTCGGATTTTTGCTTCTCTCTCGGCAGCTCCTTCTCTTTTCGTTTCCCCTCCTTCTCTATTTCAGGCGCTCGACAATGTGACCAAGGGGCTGCTGGCGACCGGGTCTTTGTCGCGCCTGTGCAGCTGGTGGTGGTCGGCGAGATCTGGAGAGAGGGAACGCCGGAGGTGGATGTTCGCGGTGGCTGAGAGGAGAGCAGATTTGTTGCACGCGCCGCCGACAGACCAGATGTGTGGATGGTTGGATCGACGTCTTCCCTCCTCCTACCTCATTTTTACACCGGCGTTGTCGTCCACCGCCGCCATGGTTGTGAGATCGACGCCCATCCAAGCTTCGGTTTTCTGTCTCTTCTTCACTATCCTCTGGCCTCCCTTCTCATTTCCTCATCTTCTCCACAATGATTCGTGGCTAGCAGCGGAGAGGAAGGGAGATCTGGTTTTGGCCGGCTGAGAGAGGGAACTGTCGATCTATGGCCGGCTGAAGAGGGGAACCGAGAAAGGGTCTCTAGTTTCTCAAAGGGAGAGGGCCGACCGGCCTTAACAGGGAAAGAGGGGGGAGCAGGGAGTGCGGCGGCTTGTTGGCTGAGAGTTTTTGCTTTTTTTCAAAGAAAAGGGGCGGCTCCAGGGAAGACGAAAATGGCCCAGGGGAGAAGGTGGCCGACAGGAGTTATGTGGGGGAAGAGAAAACAAAAGGGAAAAGGTTGGGGGGATCTTCTACCAGGGGGTTTTCTCCAGTTTGTTTTTGTAAAAGAGAAGGGGAGGGTGTTTTTTTTGGGTTCTCCTCTTGCAGGGAAAATGGAGCCAAGCTTTTGCTGGTTCTGGACTCAACAAAACTCAAAACTCCCAAAAGGGTGGGGCGGCGGCTTTTCTGTAAATAAATTTAGGTTAGGTTTTTTGTTTCCCCCAAATTTCCTCCGCCCCCCATGTCTGTAAATTTTTCTCCCCCCCGTGAATAAGTTTTTCTCCTCTTTTTTTGTGTTCACTGTAGCTTGGTATTTATAGGAAAAATTTTGCTAGGTTTTCAAACTAGTCCCTCAACTTTTCCTTTCCTTTCCTTTTCCTTTTTTTTTTGTAAATTTTGATTTTTCTTATTTTTTTGTATTTTTGAAAACGAGCAATATCAACGTCAACTCAACAAGGAAAATCAGTGATCATAAAATTTACGCGTTAAAAATTAAACGCGTTCCAAATTCCTTTGAAAATTTTAATTCTTTTGAGATGACATTGAAAATGCTAAAAATGATGCAAATATATCAAAAATGCATTTTTTGGGGTTTTCATTGTTTTTTTGCTATTTTTTGGTTTTTCTGTAAATTTATCAAAAATACGGGTCAAAAATTGGGTAGCAACAAACACTATAAAACTTCTCAAACATGAATCATCATCAATTGTTCGCTTTCACTTTAACAGGGTAGTTTTTTATTTGTTTTTGTAAGTTTTTTTTACATATCTTTTTTATAGAGTTGATGTAAATACATTTAATACTAAATATTGGATTTGGCTCCCCTAGTGACACAATATACTATTGTCATGATTCAATTTTGGATTCCTCTAAAATTATCTTTTACTTTTAATATAGAAAAAAAAAGATTGAAAAATAAAAATGCAAGAAGACATGCGATTTGGTTGGCAAGAACAAGTTAAATAAGGACCTAAATACATAAATGAGGGATGAAAAGATAAATATGGATCTTTGACAATATTGAAAACTCAATTGCACCCTTAAAATACCTAAATGTGAAAGGCAATGCAGATTCAAGATTAACTTAAATGAATATTGGATGAATTTGTATAAAAACTAAGTTTAAGGACTTAATTAAATTTTTAATAGGTTAATTTGATTTAATTATGAGCCTAATTAAAGGTTTAATTAAGTTTATAAATTAATTTAGGTCAAAACTAAAATAATTAATTAAGTGCAAGAACTTAATTGGATATCTAATAGGTCAAATTAATTGTATTTAATGACTTAATTGGTGAAAAATTAAGTTTGAAAGCTTAATTGAGAAGATTGGAATTTTGAAGGACTAAATTTAATTTTTACAAGTTTCATTGGATGAAATAATGAATGAAATTGTAAGAAAATTAAAGTTTAAAAGTTAGTTAAGAGTCAAATTAAAGAATTTCAAACCAAGAACCAAAGTGTAAAAGACGTGTAAATTCAGGGGCTAAAGTATCAAAATTAGGGGTCAATTTGAAAGAAATTAAAAGTTTGATGGTTGGTAGGGGTCAAATTAAACAAATTGAAAACCAAGAAATAATTTGAAAAAAATACTCAAATTATAGGAGTTAAATCAAAGTTTTTAGGAGTGCAATTGCAAATATTAAGAAGTTTTAAGGTCAATTGAAGGGGCATATGACAAAATTAAAATAACAGGGATCAAATTAAAGTTTGCAAATTCCCAATTAGAAAACCATAATTTTTAAGGTTTAAGTAGACGACATATTACTCATTTTTAATGAAGAAAACGAGTGACACATCGCCTACTCCTTGTTTGTTATCTTCTTTAGCCAAAAAGATTGATCGAGCTGTCATTTTCAGGCAAATGAACATGACATCTCTAACCATCTCAGGTGCTCTAACCACCACCATCCGATAGAGGAGATTCCCCTCTATAAGTTTATGTCACCATTTTTCGATGTTTATGCCTTATCACCATGTGGAAGCCCTTAACTTCTTGTCTCAATGTAGCTTTGTCTGGTTTAGTAGAATTTGATAGTGTTACACTCAACTTTAGATTGATGGTGAGAAAGTTACAGACTTCCAAATCAAGTATGGTTTAAACCTAGTTGAAGAATAACTAACACGACCAAAAGATTGATGTCTTCTCCAAAGTGCAGGTTTGTCGAAGTAATAAATAACCCGGCAAGACCGGGGTCGAATCACATGGAGGTTAATTGTATAAATTATAAATAACAACAACAACAACAACAACAACAACAACAACAATAAATTAAAGAGAGTTTTGAGATGTGATATTAATGTAAGGATTAAACAAGGATAGAATAATTGTCAAGGTTAGAGGATCCACTAATGGTATTTCAAACAAGTATAGTATAAACTCTTTTTATTACTCAACTAAAAACCACACACAAAGGAGGTTCCAATCGGATTATAAATTGTTAACATGATTACATTAGTTATCTTATTCGAATAATGTTAAAACTTGTAAATGTTGTCAGGCATTCAAGATTATAACTTATGTTAACAACAAATCAAGTTCCTTTCATAGCACAGGTGTCAGTTATACTATACGGTTGGGCTATGAAAGTGCCAAGTATTTGTTGTAACAAGGGTTATAGAATATAAATCTAGATTAACCATTTAACAAGCAAAGTATTAAAAGTGAACAAGATAATAAATATAAAACATGTTAGTATCAAACATTAAGGTCCATGTTGAGTTTATATTATACTTATTCTTACACCATTAGTGTAACTTTTTCACCTTGACATGATAAACTTAGCTAAACATAATGAAAGAGAGAAACATAAATAAACAAGGAAAGAAAATGAAAAGCATAAACAAGAGATTAATATAAGCAAAACTTAAGCATTACAAAATATAAAGAAAGAGCAAGAGCATGATCTTGATCTGAACACCAAGATGCCTAAATACATGGCAAATGCCTCCTTTTATAGGCCAAAATTCAGAACTATTGATTTCTTGACTAATTAATGAGTGGGTGGCCACATCTTGACTTGGTGACAATCCTTATCTTCTTGTCTGCCAAAAACGTCATTGATGACGTCATAATTTGAACAAACTTAAATCATGAAA
>Ga0325411_1003584_pt1 | contig 17568 bp, 10 predicted proteins | sample PopdelMetagenome_13_FD_206181 | JGI IMG/M metagenome (GOLD analysis project Ga0325411, IMG submission 206181) | Populus deltoides microbial communities from Bellville, Georgia, United States - Xylem-PdIQD-R4 | ecosystem: Host-associated > Plants > Phyllosphere > Stem > Wood/Secondary xylem...
TGTGGAATCGCTACTCGGTGAGGCAGAGGTCTTGTAGCTCGAGACCATGGTACAGGTTCGAAAGGGACATAACTTTTGATCAGACCGTTGGATCGTCCTCAAATTTTTACAGTAGTTTCCGAAAGCCATTTTCCTTCTAGTAGATGTGGAATCGCTTCTCGGTGAGGCGGAGGTCTCGTCGCTCGAGACCAGAGTACCGGTTCGAAAGGGCCATAACTTTTGATCCGACCGTTGGATCTCCCTCAAATTTTTACAGGATTTTTTGGAAGCTGTTTTCCTTGTAGTGGATGTGGAATCGCTACTCGGTGAGGCAGAGGTCTTGTAGCTCGAGACCATGGTACAGGTTCGAAAGGGACATAACTTTTGATCAGACCGTTGGATCGTCCTCAAATTTTTACAGTAGTTTCCGAAAGCTGATTTCCTTGTAGTGGATGTGGAACCGCTACTCGGTGAGGCGGAGGTCTCGTCGCTCGAGACCATAGGACCAGTTCGCACGGCCATAACTTTTGATCGGTCCGTTGGAGCGCCCTCAAATTTTTACAGGAGTTTCTGGAAGCTGTTTTCCTTGTAGTACATGTGGAATCCCTACTCGGTGAGGCGGAGGTCTCGTCGCTCGAGACCAGAGTACCGGTTCGAAAGGGCCATAACTTTTGATCCGACCGTTGGATCTCCCTCAAATTTTTACAGGATTTTTTGGAAGCTGTTTTCCTTGTAGTGGATGTGGAATCGCTACTCGGTGAGGCCGAGGTCTTGTAGCTCGAGACCATGGTACAGGTTCGAAAGGGACATAACTTTTGATCAAACCGTTGGATCGTCCTCAAATTTTTACAGTAGTTTCCGGAAGCTGTTTTCCTTGTAGTGGATGTGGAACCGCTACTCGGTGAGGCGGAGGTCTCGTCGCTCAAGACAAGAGTAACGATTTGAAAGGGCCATAACTTTTGATTGGACCGTTGGATCGCCCTCAAATTTTTACAGGACTTTCCGGAAGCTGTTTTCCTTGGAGTACATGTGGAATCTTTACTCGGTGAGGCGGAGGTTTCATCGCTTGAGACCAGAAACCAATTCGAAAGGGCCATAACTTTTGATTTGACCGCTGGATCTCCCTCAAATTTTTACAGTAGTTTCTGGAAGCCATTTTCCTTGTAGTAGATGTGGAACCGCTACTCGGTGAGACGGAGGTCTCGTCGCTCGAGAACAGAGTACCGGTTTGAAAGGGCCATAACTTTTGATCAAATTTTTACAGGAGTTTCCGAAAGCTGTTTTCCTTGTAGTAGATGTGGAATCCCTACTCGGTGAGGCGGATGTCTCGTCGCTCGAGAGTACCGGTTCGAAAGGGCCATAACTTTTGATCCGAGCGTTGGATCGCCTTCAAATTTTTACAGGAGTTTCCGGAGGCCAATTTCCTTGTAGTAGATGTGGAATCGCTACTCGGTGAGGCGGAGGTCTCGTCGCTCGAGACCATAGTACCGGTTCGAAAGGGCCATAACTTTTGATCCGACCGTTGGATCGCCCATAAATGTTTACAGGAGTTTCCGGACGCCGTTTTCCTTTTAGTAGATGTGGAATCGCTACTCTGTGAGGCAGAGGTCTCGTAGCTGGAGACCAGAGTCCCGGTTTCGAAATGGCTATAACATTTTATCCGACCGTTCGATCTCCCTCAAATTTTAACAGGACTTTCCGGAAGCTGTTTTCCTTGAAGTACAAGTGGAATCTATACTCGGTGAGGCGGAGGTTTCATCGCTCGAGACCAGAATAGCAGTTCGAAAGGGCCATAACTTTTGATCAGACCGTTGGATCGCCCTCAAATTTTTACAGGAGTTTCCGGACGCCGTTTTCCTTGTAGTAGATGTGGAATCGCTACTCGGTGAGGCGCAGGTCTCGTCGCTCGAGACTAGAGTACCCGTTCGAAAGGGCCATAACTTTTGATCCGACCGTTGGATCGCCTATAAATTTTTACAGGAGTTTTCGAAAGCCGTTTTCCTTGTAGTAGATGTGGAATCGCTACTCTGTGAGGTGGAGGTCTCATAGCTGGAGACTAGAGTACCGGTTCGAAAGGGCCATTACTTTTGATCAGACCGTTGGATCGCCCTCAAATTTTTACAGTAGTTTCCGGAAGCTGTTTTCCTTGTAGTGGATGTGGAACCGCTACTCGGTGAGGCGGAGGTCTCGTCGCTCGAGACCATAGTACCGGTTCGAACGGGCCATTACTTTTGATCAGACCGTTGGATCGCCCTCAAATTTTTACAGGAGTTTTCGGAAGCTGTTTTCCTTATAGTAGATGTGAAATCCCTACTCGGTGAGGCGGATGTCTCGTCGCTCGAGAACAGAGTACCGGTTCGAAAGGGCCATAACTTTTGATCCGAGCGTTGGATCGCCATCAAATTTTTACAGGAGTTTCCGGAGGCCAATTTCCTTGTAGTAGATGTGGAATCGCTACTCTGTGAGGCAGAGGTCTCGTAGCTGGAGACCAGAATACCGGTTCGAAATGGCCATAACTTTTTATCCGACCGTTAGATCTCCCTCAAATTTTAACAGGACTTTCCGGAAGCTGTTTTCCTTGGAGTACAAGTGGAATCTCTACTCGGTGAGGCGGAGGTTTCATCGCTCGAGACCAGAATAGCAGTTCGAAAGGGTCATAACTTTTGAACAGACCGTTGGATCGCCCTAAAATTTTTACAGGAGTTTCCGGACGCCGTTTTCCTTGTAGTAGATGTGGAAGCGCTATTCGGTGAGGCGCAGGTCTCGTCGCTCGAGACCAGAGTACCCGTTTGGAAGGGCCATAACTTTTGATCCGACCGTTGGATCGCCTATAAATTTTTACAGGAGTTTCCGCAAGCCGTTTTCCTTGTAGTAGATGTGGAATCGCTACTCTATGAGGTGGAGGTCTCGTAGCTGGAGACCAGAGTATCGGTTCGAAAGGGCCATAACTTTTGATCCGACCGTTGGATCTCCCTCAAATTTTTACAGGATTTTTTTGAAGCCGTTTTCCTTGTAGTGGATGTGGAATCGCTACTCGGTGAGGCGGAGGTCTTGGAGCTCGAGACCATAGTACCGGTTCGAAAGGGACATAACTTTTGGTCAAACCGTTGGATCGTCCTGAAATTTTTACAGTAGTTTCCGGAAGTTGTTTTCCTTGTAGTAGATGTGGAACCGCTACTCGGTGAGGCGGAGATTTCGTCGCTCGAGACCCGAGTACCGGTTCGAAAGGGCAATAACTTTTGATCAGATCGTTGCATCGTCCTCAAATTTTTATAGTAGTTTCTGGAAGCCGTTTTCCTTGTAGTGAATGTGGAACCGCTACTCGGTGAGGCGGAGGTCTCGTCGCTCGAGAACAGAATACCGGTTTGAAAGGGCCATAACTTTTGATCAGACCGTTCGATCGCCCTTAAATTTTTGCAGGAGTTTTTGGACACTGTTTTCCTTGTAGTAGATGTGGAATCCCTACTCGGTGGGGCGGATATCTCGTCGCTCGAGAGTACCGGTTCGAAAGGGCCATAACTTTTGATCCGACCGTTGGATCGCCTATAAATTTTTACAGGAGTTTTCGAAAGCCGTTTTCCTTGTAGTAGATGTGGAATCGCTACTCTGTGAGGTGGAGGTCTCGTAGCTGGAGACTAGAGTACCGGTTCGAAAGGGCCATAACTTTTGATCCGACCGTTGGATCTCCCTCAAATTTTTACAGGATTTTTTTGAAGCTGTTTTCCTTGTAGTGGATGTGGAATCGCTACTCGGTGAGGCGGAGGTCTTGGAGCTCGAGATCATAGTACCAGTTCGAAAAGGACATAACTTTTGATCAGACCGTTGGATCGTCCTCAAATTTTTACAGTAGTTTCCGGAAGCTGTTTTCCTTGCAATGGATGTGGAACCGCTACTCGGTGAGGCGGAGGTCTCGTCGCCCGAGACCATAGTACCGGTTCGAACGGGCCATTACTTTTGATCGGACCATTGGATCGCCCTCAAATTTTTACAAAAGTTTCCGGAAGCTGTTTTTCTTGTAGTAGATGTGGAATCGCTACTCGGTGAGGCGGAGGTCTCGTCGCTCGAGACCAGAGTTCCGGTTCGAAAGGGCCATAACTTTTGATCAGACCGTTGGATCGCCCTTAAATTTTAATAGGAGTTTCCGGACGCCGTTTTTGCTTGTAATAGATGTGGAATCACTACTATGTCAGGCGGAGGTCTCGTAGCTGGAGACCAGATTACCGGTTCGAAAGGGCCATAACTTTTGATCCGACCGTTGGATCGCCCATAAATTTTTACAGGACTTTCCGGACGCCGTTTTCCTTGTAGTAGATGTGGAATCGCTACTTTGTGAGGCGGAGGTCTCGTCGCTCGAGACAAGAGTACCGGTTCGAAAGGGCCATAACTTTTGATCCGACCGTTGGATCTCCCTTAAATTTTTACAGGAGTGTCCGGAAGCTGTTTTCCTTGTAGTAATCGCTACTCGGTGAGGCGGATGTCTCGTCACTCGAGAACAGAGTACCGTTTCGAAAAGGGCCATAACTTTTGATCCGATCGTTGGATCGCCCTCAAATTTTTACAAGACTTTCCGGAAGCTGTTTTCCTTGGAGTACATGTGGAATCTTTACTCAGTGAGGCAGAGGTTTCATCGCTCGAGACCAGAATAGCAGTTCGAAAGGGCCATAACTTTTGATCAGACCGTTGGATCGCCCTCAAATTTTTACAGGAGTTTCAGGACGCCATTTTCTTTGTAGTAGATGTGGAATCGCTACTCTGTGTGGCGGAGGTCTCGTAGCTGGAGACCAGATTACCGGTTCGAAAGGGCCATAACTTTTGATCCGACTGTTGGATCTCCCTTAAATTTTTACAGGATTTTCCGGAAGCTGTTTTCCTTGTAGTAGATGTGGAATCCCTACTCGGTGACGCGGATGTCTCGTCACTCGAGAACAGAGTAACGGTTCGAAAGGGCCATAACTTTTGATCCGACCGTTGGATCGCCCTCAAATTTTTACAGGACATTCCGGAAGCTGTTTTTCTTGTAGTAGATGTGGAATCGCTACTCGGTGAGGCGGAGGTCTCGTCGCTCGAGACCAGAGTTCCGGTTCGAAAGGGCCATAACTTTTGATCAGACCGTTGGATCGCCCTTAAATTTTAATAGGAGTTTCCGGACGCCGTTTTTGCTTGTAATAGATGTGGAATCACTACTATGTCAGGCGGAGGTCTCGTAGCTGGAGACCAGATTACCGGTTCGAAAGGGCCATAACTTTTGATCCGACCGTTGGATCGCCCATAAATTTTTACAGGACTTTCCGGACGCCGTTTTCCTTGTAGTAGATGTGGAATCGCTACTTTGTGAGGCGGAGGTCTCGTCGCTCGAGACAAGAGTACCGGTTCGAAAGGGCCATAACTTTTGATCCGACCGTTGGATCTCCCTTAAATTTTTACAGGAGTGTCCGGAAGCTGTTTTCCTTGTAGTAATCGCTACTCGGTGAGGCGGATGTCTCGTCACTCGAGAACAGAGTACCGTTTCGAAAAGGGCCATAACTTTTGATCCGACCATTGGATCGCCCTCAAATTTTTACAAGACTTTCCGGAAGCTGTTTTCTTTGGAGTACATGTGGAATCGTTACTCAGTGAGGCGGAGGTTTCATCGCTCGAGACCAGAATAGCAGTTCGAAAGGGCCATAACTTTTGATCCCACCGTTGGATCGCCCTCAAATTTTTACGGGACTTTCCGGAGGCCGTTTTCCTTGTAGTAAATGTGGAAACGCTACTCTGTGAGGCGGAGGTCTCGTAGCTGGAGACCAGATTACCGGTTCAAAAGGGCCATAACTTTTGATCCGACCGTTGGATCTCCCTTAAATTTTTACAGGATTTTCCGGAAGCTGTTTTCCTTGTAGTAGATGTGGAATCCCTACTCGGTGAGGCGGATGTCTCGTCACTCGAGACCAGAGTACCAGTTCGAAAGGGCCATAACTTTTGATCCAACCGTTGGATCGCCCTCAAATTATTAGAGGAGTTTCCGGAAGCCGTTTTCATTGGAGTAAATGTGGAATCGCTACTCGGTGAGTCTGAGGTCTCGTCGCTTCAAACTAGAGTACCGGTTCGAAAGGGCCATAACTTTTGATCCGACCGTTGGATCGCCCTCAAATTTTTATGGGAGTTTTCGGAAGCCGTTTTCATTGGAGTAAATGTGGTATCGCTACTCGGTGAGGCGGAGGTCTCGTCGCATCAAACTAGAGTACCGGTTTGAAAGGGCCATAAGTTTTGATCCGACCGTTGGATCGCCCTTAAATTTTTACAGGAGTTTCCGGACGCTGTTTTCCTTGTAGTAGATGTGGAATCGCTACTGTGTGAGGCGGAGGTCTCGTAGCTGGAGACCAGATTACCAGTTCGAAAGGGCCACAACTTTTGATCCGACCGTTGGATCTCCCTTAAATTTTTACAGGAGTTTCCGGAAGCTGTTATCCTTGTAGTAATCGCTACTCGGTGAGGCGGATGTCTCGTCACTCGAGAACAGAGTACCGGTTCGAAAGGGCCATAACTTTTGATCCGACCGTTGGATCACCTTTAAATTTTTACAGGACTTTCCGGAAGCTGTTTTCCTTGGAGTACATGTGGAATCTCTACTCAGTGAGGCGGAGGTTTCATCGCTCGAGACTAGAGTACCAGTTCGAAAGGGCCATAACTTTTGATCCGACCGTTGGATCGCCCTCAAATTTTTACAGGAGTTTCCGGAAGCTGTTTTCCTTGTAGTAGACGTGGAATCACTACTCTGTGAGGCGTAGGTCTCATCGTTGGAGACCAGAGTACCGGTTTGAAAGGGGCATAACTTTTGATCCGACCGTTGAATCTCCCTCAAATTTTTACAGGACTTTGCGAAAGCTGTTTTCCTTGGAGTACATGTGGAATCGCTACTCGGTGAGGCGGAGGTCTCGTCGCTGGAGACCAGAGTACCGGTTCGAAAGCGGCATAACTTTTTATCCGACCGTTAGATCTCCTTCAAATTTTTACAGGACTTTGCGGAAGCCGTTTTCCTTGTAGTCGATGTGAAATGCTACTCGGCGAGTCGGAGGTATCGTTGCTCGAGACCTGAGTACCGGTTCGAAAGGCCCATAACTTTTGATTCGACCGTTGGATCGCCCTCAAATGTTTACAGGAGTTTCCGGAAGCCGTTTGCCTTGTAGTATATGTGGAATCGCTACTTGGTGAGGCGGAGGTCTCGTAGCTAGAGACCAGATTACCGGTTCGAAAGGGCCATAACTTTTGATCTGACCGTTGGACCGCCCTCAAATTTTTACAGGATTTTCCAGAAGCTGGTTTTCTTGGAGTAGATGTGGAATCGCTACTCGGTGAGGCGGAGGTCTCGTCGCTCGAGACCAGAGTACCGGTTCGAAAGGGCCATAAGTTTTGATCCGACCATTGGATCGCCCTCAAATGTTTACAGGATTTTCCAGAAGCTGTTTTCCTTGGTGTACATGTGGAATCGCTACTGGGTGAGGCGGAGGTCTCGTCGCTCGAGACGAGAGTACCGGTTCGAAAGGGCCATAACTTTTGATTCGACCGTTGGATGGCCCTTAAATTTTTACAGGAGTTTCCCGAAGCTGTGTTTCTTGGAGTAGATGTGGATTCGCTACTCGGTGAGTCGGAGGTCTAGTCGCTCGAGACCATAGTACCGGTTCGAAAGAGCCATAACTTTTGATCCGACCGTTGAATCGCCCTCAAATTTTTACAGGAGTTTGCGAAAGCTTTTTTCCTTTGACTACATGTGGTATCGCTACTCGATGAGGCTGAGGTCGTCGTCGCTTCAGACTAGAGTACCGGTTCGAAAGGGCCATAACTTGTGATCCGACCGTTGGATCACCTTCAAATTTTTACAGTAGTTTCCGGAAGCCGTTTTCCTTGCTGTAGATGTGGAATCGCTACTCGATGAGTCCGAGGTCTCGTCGCTTCAAACTAGAGTACCGGTTCGAAAGGGCCATAACTTTCGATGCGACCGTTGGATCGCCCTCAAATTTTTACACGAGTTTCCGGAGGCCATTTGCCTTGTAGCAGATATGGAATTTCTACTCGGTTAGGCGGAGGTCTCGTCGCTTCAAACTAGAGTACCGGTTCGAAAGGGCCTTAAGTTTTGATCCAACCGTTGGATCGCCCTCAAATTTTACAGGAGTTTCCGGAAGCCGTTTTCCTTGTAGTCGATGTGAAATGCTACTCGGCGAGTCGGAGGTATCGTCGCTTGAGACCAGAGTACCGGTTCGAAATGGCCACAACTTTTGATCCGACAGTTGGATCGCCCTCAAATTTGTACAAGAGTTTCCGGAAGCTGTTTTCCTTGGAGTACATGTGGAATCGCTAATGGGTAAGGCGGAGGTCTCGTCGCTCGAGACCAGAGTACCGGTTCGAAAGGGCCATAACTTTTGATACGACTGTTGCACCGCCCTTAAATGTTTACAGGAGTTTTCGAAAGCTGTTTTTCTTGGAGTACATGTGGAAGCGCTACTCGGTGAGGCAGAGGTCTCGTCGCTCGAGACCAGAGTACCGGTTCGAAAGGGCCATAACTTTTGATCCGAGCGTTGGATCGCCTTCAAATTTTTACAGGAGTTTCCGGAAGCTGTTTTTCTTGGAGTAGATGTGGAATCGCTACTCGATGAGGCGGAGGTCTCGTCGCTCGAGACCAGAGTACCGGTTAGAAAGGGCCATAACTTTTGATCCGACCGTTGGATCGCCCTCAAATGTTTACAGGAGTTTCCGGAAGCCGTTTGCCTTGTAGTATATGTGGAATCGCTACTCGGTGAGGCGGAGGTCTCGTCGCTCAAGACTATGGTACCGGTTCGAAAGGACCATAACTTTTGATCCGACCGTTGGATCGCCCTCAAATTTTTACGGCATTTTCCCGAAGCCGTTTTCCTTGTAGTAGATGTGGAACGGCTACTCAGTGACTCAGAGGTCTCGTCGCTCGAGACCATAGTAACGGTTTGAAAGGGCCATAACTGTTGATCCGACCGTTGGATCGCCCTCAAATTTTTAGAGGAGTTTCCGGAAGCTGTTTTCCTTGGAGTAAATGTGGAATTGCTACTGGGTGAGGCGGAGTTCTCGTCGGTCGAGACTAGAGTACCGGTTCGAAAGGGCCATAACTTTTGATCCGACCGTTGGATGGCCCTCAAATGTTTACAGGATTTTCCGGAAGCCGTTTTCCTTGTAGAAGATTTGGAATCGCTACTCGGGGAGTCGGAGGTCTCATCGCTCCAGACCGTAGTACCGGTTCTTAAGGGCCATTACTTTTGATAGGACCGTTGGATCGCCCTCAAATTTTTACAGGAGTTTCCGGAAGCTGTCTTTCTTGGAGTAGATGTGGAATCACTACTCGTTGAGTCGGAGGTCTCGTCGCTCGAGACCATAGTACCACTTTGAAAGGGCCATAACTTTTTATCCAATCGTTAGGTCGCCCTCAAAGTTTTACTAGAGTTTCCGGAAGCTGTTTTTCTTGGAGTACATGTGGAATCGCTACTCCGTGAGGCGGAGGTCTCGTCGCTCGAGACCAGAGTATGGGTCGAAAGGGCCATAACTTTTGACCCGACCGTTAGATCGCCTCAAATTTTTACAGTATTTTCCGGAAGCCGTTTTCCTTGTAGTAGATTTGGAATCGCTACTCGAGAGGCGGAGGTCTCGTCGGTCGAGACCATAGTACCGGTTCGAAAGGGCCATAACTTTTGATCCGACCGTTAGATCGCCCTAAAATTTTTACAGTATTTTCCGAAAGCCGTTTTCCTTGTAGTAGATTTGGAATCGCTACTCGGTGAGTCGGAGGTCTTGTCGCTCGAGACCAGAGTACCGGTTCGAAAGGGCCATAACTTTTGATCCGACCGTTGGATTGCCCTTAAATTTTTACAGGATTTTCCAGAAGCCGTTTTCCTTGTAGTAGATGTGGAATCGCTACTCGATGAGTCGGAGGTCTCGTCGCTCGAGACTAGAGTACCGGTTCGAAAGGGCCATAACTTTTGATCCGACCGTTGGATCGCCCTCAAATTTTTACAGGATTTTCCAGAAGCCGTTTTCCTTGTTGTAGATTTGGAATCGCTACTCGAGAGACGGAGGTCTCGTCGCTCAAGACCATAGTACCGGTTCGAAAGGGCCATAACTTTTGATCAGACCGTTGGATCGCCCTCAAATTTTTACAGGAGTTTCCGGAAGCTCTTTTTCTTGGAGTACATGTGGAATCGCTACTCGTTGAGGTGGAGGTCTCGTCACTGGAGACCAGAGTACCGGTTCGAAAGGGCTATAACTTTTTATCCGACCGTTGGATCGCCCTCAAATTTTTACAGTAGTTTCCGGAAGCCGTTTTCCTTGTAGAAGATTTGGAATCACTACTCGGTGAGTCGGAGGTCTCGTCGCTCCAGACCATAGTACCGGTTCGTACGGGCCATAACTTTTGATAGGACCATTGGATCGCCCTCAAATTTTAACAGTAGTTTCCGGAAGCTGTTTTTCTTGGAGTAGATGTGGAATCGCTACTCGGGAGGCGGAGGTCTCGTCGCTCGAGACCATAGTACCGGTTCGAAAGGGCCATAACTTTTGATCCAACCGTTGGATCGCCCTCAAATTTTTACAGTATTTTCCAGAAGCCGATTTCCTTGTAGTAGATTCGGAATCGCTACTCGGTGAGTCGGAGGTCTTGTCGCTCGAGACCAGAGTACCGGTTCAAAAGGGCCATAACTTTTGATCCGACCGTTGGATCGCCCTCAAATTTTTACAGGATTTTCCAGAAGCCTTTTTCCTTGTAGTAGATGTGGAATCGCTACTCGTTGAGTCGGAGGTCTCGTAGCTCGAGACCATAGTACCAGTTGGAAAGGGCCATAACTTTTGATCTGATCGTTGGATCGCCCTCAAATGTTTACAGGATTTTCCGGGAGCTCTTTTCCTTGGAGTAAATGTGGAATCGCTACTCGGTGAGTCGGAGGTCTCGTCGGTCGAGACCAGAGTACCGGTTCGAAAGGGCCATAACTTTTGATCCGACCGTTGGATCGCCTTCAAATTTTTACTACATTTTCCAGAAGCCGTTTTCCTTGTAGTACATGTGGAATCGCTACTCCGTGAGGCGGAGGTCTCGTTGCTCGAGACCAGAGTACGGGTCGAAAGGGCCATAACTTTTTATCCGATCGTTGGATCGCCCTCAAATTTTTACAGGACTTTCCGGAAGCTGTTTTTCTTGGAGTAGATGTGGAATCGCTACTCGCTGAGTCGGTGGTCTCGTCGCTCGAGACTAGAGTACCGGTTCGAAAGGGCCATAACTTTTGATCCGACCGTTGGATCGCCCTCAAAGTTTTACATGATTTTTTGAAAGCTCTTTTCCTTGGAGTATGTGGAATCGCTACTCGGTGAGGCGAAGGTCTTGTCGCTCGAGACCAGAGTACCGGTTCGAAAGGACCATATCTTTTGATCCGACCGTTGGATGGCCCTCAAATGTTTACAATATTTTCCGGAAGCCGTTTTCCTTGTAGAAGATTTGCAAAATCGCTACTCGGTGAGTCAGAGGTCTCGTCGCTCGAGACCATAGTACCAGTTCGAAAGGGCTATAACTTTTGATCCGACCGTTGGATCGCCCTCAAATGTTTACAGGATTTTCCGAGAGCTGTTTTCCTTGGAGTAAATGTGGAATTGCTACTGGGTGAGGCGGAGGTCTCGTAAGTCGAGACCAGAGTACCAGTTCGAAAGGACCATAACTTTTGATCCGACCGTTGCATCGCCCTCAAATTTTTACAGCATTTTCCTGAAGCCATTTTCCTTGTAGTAGATGTGGAACGGCTACTCAGTGACTCGGAGGTCTCGTCGCTCAAGACCATAGTAACGGTTTGAAAGGGCCAAAACTGTTGATCCGACCGTTGGATCGCCCTCAAAGTTTTACAGGATTTTTCGAAAGCTCTTTTCCTTGGAGTACATGTGGAATGGCTACTCGGTGAGGCGGAGGTCTCCTCGCTCGAGACCAGAGTACCGGTTCGAAAGGGCCATAACTTTTGATCAGACCGTTGGATCGCCCTCAAATTTTTACAGGAGTTTCCGGAAGCTCTTTTTCTTGGAGTACATGTGGAATCGCTACTCGTTGAGGTGGAGGTCTCGTCACTGGAGACCAGAGTACCGGTTCGAAAGGGCTATAACTTTTTATCCGACCGTTGGATCGCCCTCAAATTTTTACAGTAGTTTCCGGAAGCCGTTTTCCTTGTAGAAGATTTGGAATCACTACTCGGTGAGTCGGAGGTCTCGTCGCTCCAGACCATAGTACCGGTTCGTAAGGGCCATAACTTTTGATAGGACCGTTGGATCGCCCTCAAATTTTAACAGGAGTTTCCGGAAGTTGTTTTTCTTGGAGTAGATGTGGAATCGCTACTCGGGAGGCGGAGGTCTCGTCGCTCGAGACCATAGTACCGGTTCGAAAGGGCCATAACTTTTGATCCGACCATTGGATCGCCCTCAAATTTTTACAGTATTTTCCAGAAGCCGATTTCATTGTAGTAGATTCGGAATCGCTAATCGGTGAGTCGGAGGTCTTCTCGCTCGAGACCAGAGTACCGGTTCAAAAGGGCCATAACTTTTGATGCGACCGTTGGATCGCCCTCAAATTTTTCAGGATTTTCCAGAAGCCGTTTTCCTTGTAGTAGATGTGGAATCGCTACTCGTTGAGTCGGAGGTCTCGTCGCTCGAGACCATAGTACCAGTTCGAAAGGGCCATAACTTTTGATCCGACCGTTGGGTCGCCCTCAAATGTTTACAGGATTTTCCGGGAGCTGTTTTTCTTGGAGTAAATGTGGAATCACTACTCGGTGAGTCGGAGGTCTCGTTGGTCGAGACAAGAGTACCGGTTCGAAAGGGCCATAACTTTTGATCCGACCGTTGGATCGCCCTCAAATTTTTACAGGAGTTTCCGGAAGCTGTCTTTCTTGGAGTAGATGTGGAATCGCTACTCGCTGAGTCGGAGGTCTCGTCGCTCGAGACCATAGTACCAGTTTGAAAGGGCCATAACTTTTTATCCGATCGTTAGGTCGCCCTCAAAGTTTTACTAGAGTTTCCGGAAGCTGTTTTTCTTGGAGTACATGTGGAATCGCTACTCCGTGAGGCGGAGGTCTCGTCGCTCGAGACCAGAGTATGGGTCGAAAGCGCCATAACTTTTGATCCTACCGTTAGATCGCCTTCAAATTTTTACTGCATTTTCCAGAAGCCATTTTCCTTGTAGTAGATGTGGAATCGCTACTCGGCGAGTCGGAGGTCTCATCGGTCGAGACCATAGTACCAGTTTGAAAGGGCCACATCTTTTTGATCCGACCGTTGGATCGCCCTTAAATGTTTATAGGAGTTTCCGAAAGCTAATTTTCTTGGAGTACGTGTGGAATCGCTACTCCGTGAGGCAGAGGTCTCGTCGCTCGAGACCAGAGAATGGGTCGAAAGGGCCATAACTTTTGATCCGATCGTTGGATCGCCTCAAATTTTTACAGGAGTTTCCGGAAGCTGTTTTTCTTGGAGTAGATGTGGAATTGCTACTCGGGAGGCGGAGGTCTCGTCGCTGGAGACCAGAGTACCGGTTCGGAAGGACCATAACTTTTGATCCGACCGTTGGATGACCCATAAATGTTTATAGGATTTTCCAGAAGCCGTTTTCCTTGTAGAAGATTTGGAATCGCTACTCGGTGAGTCGGAGGTCTCGTCGCTCGAGACCATAGTACCAGTTCGAAAGGGCCATAACTTTTGATCCGACCGTTGGATCGCCCTCAAATGTTTACAGGATTTTTCGGGAGCTGTTTTCCTTGGAGTAAATGTGGAATTGCTACTGGGTGAGGCGGAGGTCTCGTCAGTCGAGACCAGAGTACCGGTTCGAAAGGGCCATAACTTTTGATCCTACCATTGGATCGCCTTCAAATTTTTACTGCATTTTCCAGAAGCCATTTTCCTTGTAGTAGATGTGGAATCGCTACTCGGCGAGTCGGAGGTCTCATCGGTCGAGACCATAGTACCAGTTTGAAAGGGCCACAACTTTTTGATCCGACCGTTGGATCGCCCTCAAATGTTTACAGGAGTTTCCGAAAGCTAATTTTCTTGGAGTACATGTGGAATCGCTACTCCGTGAGGCGGAGGTCTCGTCGCTCGAGACGAGAGAATGGGTCGAAAGGGTCATAACTTTTGATCCGATCGTTGGATCGCCTCAAATTTTTACAGGAGTTTCCGGAAGCTCTTTTTCTTGGAGTAGATGTGGAATCGCTACTTGGGAGGCAGAGGTCTCGTCGCTCGGGACCAGAGTACCGGTTCGAAGGGGCCATAACTTTTGATCCGACCGTTGGATCGCCCTCAAATGTTTACAGGAGTTTCCGGAAGCCGTTTGCCTTGTAGTATATGTGGAATCGCTACTCGGTGAGGCGGAGGTCTTGTCGCTCAAGACTATGGTACCGGTTCGAAAGGACCATAACTTTTGATCCGACCGTTGGATCGCCCTCAAATTTTTACAGCATTTTCCCGAAGCTGTTTTCCTTGTAGTAGATGTGGAACGGCTACTCAGTGACTCGGAGGTCTCGTCGCTCCAGACCATAGTAACGGTTTGAAAGGGCCATAACTGTTGATCCGACCGTTGGATCGCCCTCAAATTTTTAGAGGAGTTTCCGGAAGCCGTTTTCATTGGAGTAAATGAGGAATCGCTACTCGGTAAGTGGGAGGTCTTGTCGCTCGAGACCATAGTACCAGTTGGAAAGGGCCATAACTTTTGATGCTACCGTTGGATAGCCCTCAAATTTTTACAGTATTTTCCAGAAGCCGTTTTCCTTGTAGTAGATGTGGAACGGCTACTCAGTGACTCGGAGGTCTCGTCGCTCAAGACCATAGTAACGGTTCAAAAGGGCCATAACTTTTGATCCGACCGTTGGATCGCCCTCAAAGTTTTACAGGATTTTCCGAAAGCTCTTTTCCTTGGAGTACATGTGGAATGGCTACTCGGTGAGGCGGAGGTCTCGTCGCTCGAGACCAGAGTACCGGTTCGAAAGGGCCATAACTTTTGATCAGACCGTTGGATCGCCTTCAAATTTTTACAGGAGTTTCCGGAAGCTCTTTTTCTTGGAGTACATGTGGAATCGCTACTCGGGGAGTCGGAGGTCTCGTCGCTCGAGACCATAGTTCCAGTTCGAAAGGGCCACAACTTTTTGATCCGACCGTTGGATCGCCCTCAAATGTTTACAGGATTTTCTGGAAGCTATTTTCCTTGGAGTAAATGTGGAATCGCTACTGGGTGAGGCGGAGGTCTCGTTGTTGGAGACCAGAGTACCGGTTCGAAAGGACCATAACTTTTGATCCGACCGTTGGATGGCCCTCAAATGTTTACAGGATTTTCCAGAAGGCGTTTTCCTTGTAGAAGATTTGGAATCGCTACTCAGTGAGTCGGAGGTCTCGTCGCTCCAGACCATAGTACCGGTTCGTAAGGGCCATAACTTTTGATAGGACCGTTGGATCGCCCTCAAATTTTTACAGGAGTTTCCGGAAGCTGTCTTTCTTGGAGTGGATGTGGAATCGCTACTCGCTGAGTCGGAGGTCTCGTCGCTCGAGACCATAGTACCGGTTCGAAAGGGCCATAACTTTTGATCCGATCGTTGGATCGCCTTCAAAGTCTTAGAGGAGGTTCCGGAAGCTGTTTTTCTTGGAGTACATGTGGAATCGCTACTCCGTGAGGCGGAGGTCTCGTCGCCCGAGACCAGAGTACCGGTTCGAAAGGGCCATAACTTTTGATCCGACCGTTGGATCGCCCTCAAAGTTTTACAGGATTTTCCGAAAGCTCTTTTCCTTGGAGTACATGTGGAATGGCTACTCGGTGAGGCGGAGGTCTCGTCGCTCGAGACTAGAGTACCGGTTCGAAAAGGCCATAAGTTTTGATCAGACCGTTGGATCACCCTCAAATTTTTACAGGAGTTTCCGGAAGCTCTTTTTCTTGGAGTACATGTGGAATCGCTACTCGTTGAGGTGGAGGTCTCGTCCCTGGAGACCAGAGTACCGGTTTGAAAGGGCTATAACTTTTTATCCGACCGTTGGATCGCCCTCAAATTTTTACAGTAGTTTCCGGAAGCTGTTTTCTTTGTAGTGATTGTGGAATCGCTACTCGGTGAGTCGGAGGTATCGTCGATCGAGACCAGAGTACCGGTTCGAAAGGGCCATAACTTTTGATCCGACCGTTGGATCGCCCTCAAATTTTTACAGGAGTTTCCGGAAGCTGTTTTTATTGGAGTACATGTGGAATCGCTATTCGGGGAGTCGGAGGTGTCGTCTCTCGAGACCAGAGTACCGGTTCGAAAGGGCCATAACTTGTGATCCGACCGTTGGATCGCCTTCAAATTTTTACAGCAGTTTTCGGAAGCCGTTTTCCTTATAGTAGATGTGGAATCGCTACTCGGTGAGTCGGAGGTATCCTCGATCGAGACCAGAGTACCGGTTCGAAAGGGCCATAACTTTTCATCCGACCGTTGGATCGCCTTCAAATTTTTACAGCAGTTTTCGGAAGCCGTTTTCCTTATAGTAGATGTGGAATCGCTACTCGGTGAGTCGGAGGTATCCTCGATCGAGACCAGAGTACCGGTTTGAAAGGGCCATAACTTTTCATCCGACCGTTGGATCGCTCTCAAATTTTTACAGGAGTTTCCGGAAGCTGTTTTTCTTGGAGTACATGTGGAATCGCTACTCGGTGAGTCGGAGGTATCGTCGCTCGAGACCAGAGTACCGGTTGGAAAGGGCCATAACTTTTGATCCGATCGTTGGATCGCCCTCAAATTTTTACAGGATTTTCCGGAAGCTGTTTTCCTTGTAGTAGATGTGGAATCGCTATTCGCTGAGGCGGAGGTCTCGTAGCTCGAGACCATAGTATCTGTTCGAAAGGGCCATAACTTTTGATCCGACCGTTGGATCGCCCTCAAATTTTTACAGGAGTTTCCGGAAGCTTTTTTTCTTGGAGTAAATGTGGAATCGCTACTCGGTGAGTCGGAGGTGTCGTCTCTCGAGACCAGAGTACCGGTTGGAAAGGGCCATAACTTTTGATCCGCCGGTTGGATCGCCCTCAAATTTTTACAGGAGTTTCCGAAAGCTGTTTTTCTTGGAGTAAATGTGGAATCGCTACTCGGTAAGTCGGAGGTGTCGTCTCTCGAGACCGGAGTACCGGTTGGAAAGGGCCATAACTTTTGATCCGACCGTTGGATCGCCATCAAATTTTTACAGTAGTTTCCGGAAGCTGTTTTCCTTGTAGAACAAGTGGAATCGCTACTCGGTGAGTCGGAGGTGTCGTCTCTCGAGACCCGAGTACCGGTTCGAAAGGGCCATAACTTTTGATACGACCGTTGGATCGCCCTCAAATTCTTACAGGAGTTTCCGGAAGCTCTTTTTCTTAGAGTACATGTGGAATCGCTACTCGAGGAGTCGGAGGTCTCGTCGCTGGAGACCAGAGTACCGGTTCGAAATGGCCATAACTTTTAATTCGACCGTTGGATCGCCCTCAAATTTTTACAGGAGTTTCCGGAAGCTGTTTTTCTTGGAGTAGATGTGGAATCGCAACTCCGTGGGGTGGAGGTCTCGTCGCTCGAGACTAGAGTACCGGTTCGAAAG
>Ga0325411_1003588_pt1 | contig 17563 bp, 13 predicted proteins | sample PopdelMetagenome_13_FD_206181 | JGI IMG/M metagenome (GOLD analysis project Ga0325411, IMG submission 206181) | Populus deltoides microbial communities from Bellville, Georgia, United States - Xylem-PdIQD-R4 | ecosystem: Host-associated > Plants > Phyllosphere > Stem > Wood/Secondary xylem...
TAGCTGTTGTAGTTATTATCGACAACCTTTCTTTATGCCCATCAAGTCTTTGTGTTACAAACAACAATACTCATGAAGAACGTTTCAAGAAACAAGTCGTTGCTATGTTTTAAGCCAGTGGTTAATGTGGATCAGCTACTGCTCGATCACTCCAAAGTTGGTGTTGTTGATCACTCAAATATCCAGGCTTTGAAGCTTCTTGGAAGGAGAAAGAAAGAGGATATGAAGCGATTGGTGTCAAATTCTTCTTTTCTTTCGGATGATAATAGGAGGTGTTCAGCAATAATTTCTTCTTCGAAAAATTCATTGATTCTTCATCCTCCAAAGAAGAACTTCTCCCGTATCATCAAGGCCGTTTTCTTCGGGACCATATTGGTTAGTTCAATATCAAATTTCTTACTTCATCTATTTCTTTCCAGGCTTAAATTTTTAGTACAATAATTGATGATTGTTCAAAATTTCTATATTTTGATAGCTTTTCAAGGTGATTTTTTCCTATGATCATGTTTTCTTCTTCTTTTCTTTGTTTTCAGTACTCCTTCAAGCTTAAATTTTTAGAAGAATTGATTGTCTCCAAAATTATATTTTTAGTTCATCAAATTCTTTATTTCAGGTTTTTTTTTTATTTGTTTGTTTGTTTTAATGATGATCATATGTTCTTTCATTGTTTGTCAGTCCAAGAGAGTTCGTGATCGTAAAGGGAGTCAATGTCAAGACCACTCAAATGGATCAAAGCATATCTCTTCTTCTTCACCAATGAATAGCAAAAGAACTTTGGATGATACAAGTGATCATCATGACAATACTGACCATCAAGTTAACGAAGCAAATTTGGTAAAATCTTGTTCAAGTTCAATATCAGAACCAAGAACAATGTCCAAGATAAAAAAGAACTCAAAAAACCCAAATCAAGAACTTGAATTCAAGGCAAGAAACATGGACAAGTCAGGCATATATTTACTCCTTATGAGTTTTACAGTGACAATTTTGTGGGGTAAGCTATGTGCAATATTTTGCAACTTAATTTGGTTATATTTTTTGCCTCGAAGACGGCATAATACTAGCCGGCCTGAAAATGTTAGAACAAGCTTGTGGTTGCCAGAGAAAAAAATAGAGTAAAGATCAGTACTACTACGAGAAGAAGGTCATAATGGCAGGGCTGCTTGAAAGGAAGCATCAGAGGGTTAATGACATTAAATTTTTGACGTGAAAATTCTATTTTTCGTGTTCGATGCAATCTCTTCATCTCTGGTTTTGTGAAAAAATTAAAGTTTTGGCAGGGTTCAGGAGACAGATCACGCACTAGTTTCTTGTGTTGATTGCCTCTTTGCATCTTTGGGGACTATGGCAGAATCTGAGTACATAACATTCTCATTTACTTTTTGCTTCTTTTCTAACTTTATTTTCATTTTTAAAATATTTTGGAAAATTGTAATCAATTAACGAGGGAAAAGAATATAAAGAAATTGGATTGATACATCATGGAATGTATGGGATCATGGTTTGTTGGATGCTTTAAACTAACTTAACTGGCAAAAAAAATTCTTTATTTAAACTGATTTAATTATATGTTACTTGGAATTTTTTAATGTAGTATTAATGACGCATTTTTAATATTAATTTTATTTATTTGAAGAAATAAATTCCCCCAGATATTGCTTCAACTTAAACTCATGAAGTCAAATAAATTAGTAAATCTTTTTTAACCACCAAGTCTATTTTGAGGATTAATCGGTAAAGATTGAATGATGAAATTCAATTTTATTTCATGAGCTAAGCCGAGACTTGAGATAAAATTATTAATCTCATAATTTTGGTAATTTGATATATTTTTTCTTGGCAAAATGACTAAAAATTTATATTTGATATTTGCAAAAAAATCCTGTTTTTTTATTCATTTGTTTAGAAAAGAGTACTCAAGGAAAAAAAAAGTCAATCCATCAATATAATTTTGTTTTAGATTTGTTTTGAATTGAAGATGGATGAAGAATTTTGCTATCTCTGTAATGCTCTCTTAAAAATTCTTTAATCTTTTTTATCTACACTTGAAATTTATAAATAATAAAATTCACTTGGATCAAATATAAACGTCTCATAAGAATTTTTTAATAATATTTTAAAGACAAATTGAACAATAAACATCTAAATTTTGTAAATAAATTAAATCATCATAAATCAAATTCAATGATAGAATCAAATAACTATTTTTTTTATAAGAGTATTTTAAATAGAGATTATATCATATTATATATTTTAATAAAATTAAATATTTATCCATGTGTATTTAGGTATTCAAATTTATGTCCACAATTATAGTTATTAAAATATTTTAAAAAATATATATAAAAATGAACTTGAAATATAAAAAATATTAATTTTATAAATTAGTCGTTATTGATCTGTTATTTATAATATAATGATCAATAACAATCGTCGCTATTATATAATAACATTATAGTTATTATTGATGTGATTCATCAGCAATGAATCCGTTAAATAATAATCATTATGTATACAATAACCGCAATTATTTATAAGCATGCTCCGTTAAATAATATTAATTTTAGGAAAATTAATGCCAATTTTTTTTTATATTGTTGGTAATTGGATTAAGACTGATTAAAGAATAAACCTAGTTGAAATATTTAGAAGAGTATTAAAAAAAGTAATCATTTTCTCTGCTTATATATATACAAGGATATAACTCATATGAAGACATAAATTTTTATTATTGAAAAAAATATAATTATCTCTTTTTTTTATTTTAAAATTTTTATATTAACTTAACTAGATTTACAAACAAATTTATATTATATATATTGGTGATTTGAGAATTTACTTTTTTTATATATCTAGATTAGTTATTTCAGTATATAGAATTTATATTAAATAATGGCTAGCATACAACAAATGCAAACAAGATCTGAAAGCAAAGCAGAGGAATCAATCAATGCAAAAAAAAAAAACTTTAGCACGAGTAATTATCAAATTTGAGAGTCAAAAGATTTTAAAAGAAAAAACATTTTTAAAAAGTAATTTGCGCTAAAATATCAAACACATATTACTCTAGAGTGTTTGTTTTTGTGGTTCAACTTGCTTTTTCAAAATATTTTTTTACCTGAAAAAATCAAATTGATATTTTTAAAGTATTTTTTTAATGATTTTGATGTCCTAATGTTAAAAATAAAAAAAATCTAAAAAAAACTATTTTTAATGCATTTTTAATTAAAAAAAACTCTTGAAAAATATCAATATCGGATTATCAAACAATGGTGGTAATCCTAATTGTTTCTAGTTTAGCTTGCTATAAGTGCTATAAATAGAAATGGACAACCCATGCTAAACCATAAGACTAAGAAATTTTTTTAGTTTTTACCATCAAGAAAAATTAAATCAATATGCTTGAAAAATGTAATTAGATCACATAGTCACGTACATACCATGCATTGTTTTTCCTCATAATCTACCATATTTTCGCTTTTACTTCTTTTTGTGTTTTTAACTTAAAGGAAAAGATAACGAATTTTGAGCCTAGCTATACGTAATATTCTTATTAATTTTGATGGAAATGAATGTGATTTGTTATTTTATATTTGTTAAATAATATTTATGTAGTTTTATTTATTAAGGGTAGAATAATATTTTCAGTTTAATCTATATATACTTTATTTGTATTTAGGTTAAGACTAAGCACTCATAATAAACAGATCATTCAGAATTCTAGCCTTCTTTTCGTGTTTCATCTTAATTATTTTAACATGGTATCAGAGCTGGTTTTATGGAACGAGGCTTAATCCCAAACACAAGTTCGCGGATCCAACATGGTATCATTCAGAAATTTTTTGGAGTGAGATTTTGTCTTTCGCTTCTGCAAAATTTGGTATTTCATCTTTCCTTCAGCCTCTGCAATTTGATAACTGTATTCAGTTTCTGCAAAATTTGGTATTTCGTCTTCCCTTCAGTTTCTGCAATTTGGTATTTGCATTCAGTTTCTGCAATTATTTCAGTATTTCGTCAAGAAGATATTTGTTTAGTTTCTGCAATCTCTGTCAGTTTCTGCAATTTGGTATTTTATTTTCCGCTGCTTTTGTATTATGATTCTCTATGACTGTTGATTATGGCTACTAAAAGAGATTATTCGCTTCAGTCTATGAGTGTGAGGTTGGATGGGAAGAACTATTCGTATTGGAGTTATGTAATGAGAAATTTTCTTAAGAGTAAGAAGATGTGGGGGTATGTTAGGAGAACTTATACGATACCTCAGAATATTGAGGAGGGAGATGCTGGTTTAATAGATACATGAGAAGCAAATAATGCAAAGATCATTACTTGGATCAACAATTCTGTTGAGCATTCGATAGGCATGCAGTTGGCTAAGTATGAGACAACAAAAGAGGTTTGGGATCATCTGCAAAGGTTATTCACACAATCGAATTTTGCAAAACAATATCAATTAGAGAATGACATACGAGCTCTTCATCAGAAGAATATGAGTATTCAAGAGTTTTATTCTGCTATGACAGATCTTTGGGATCAATTGGCTCTTACATAATTGGCAGAATTAAAGGCATGTGGTGCCTATATTGAGCGTAGAGAGCAGCAACGATTGGTACAGTTTTTAACAGCACTTCGCAGTTATTTCAAAGGACTTAGAGGTTCAATTCTACATCGTTCTCCACTGCCTTTTGTTGACTCTGTTGTTAGTGAGTTATTGGCTGAAGAAATACGTCTTCAGTCTTATTCTGAAAAGGGAATTCTTTCTGCTTCAAATCCTTCGGTATTAGCAATACCTTCTAAGCCATTTTCTAATCATCAGAATAAGTCTTACACAAGGGTTGGCTTCGATGAGTGCAGTTTCTGTAAGTAGAAAGGTCATTGGAAGGCTTAGTGTCCTAAATTGAGACATCAAAATCAAGCTTGGAAGTCTGGCAGTCAGTCACAATCTAATGCTCATAGACCACCTCAGGGTTATAAACCATCACACCACAATACTGCAGCAGTAGCTTCCCCGGGCTCTATTACCGATCCTAATACTTTGGCTGAGCAATTTCAGAAGTTTCTCTCCTGTAGCCACAAGCAATGTCCACTTCTTCTTCCATAGGTCAGTTGCCTCATAGTTCCTCAGGTATGTCACACTCTGAATGGGTCTTGGATTCTGGTGCTTCCCATCATATGTCTCCAGATTCTTCATCTTTTACCTCTGTGTCCCCTTTGTCCTCTATTCCTGTTATGACTGCTGATGACACTCCTATGCCTTTAGCAGGTGTTGGTTTTGTTGTCACGCCTCACTTGTCTCTCCCTAATGTTTATCTTATTCCAAAACTCAAATTGAATCTTGCGTCTGTTGGTCAAATATATGATTCTGGTGATTATTTAGTCATGTTTTCTGGTTCTTTTTGTTGCGTACAGGATCTGCAGTCTCAGAAGCTGATTGGGACAGGCCGTAGGGAGAATGGATTATATATTTTGGATGAGTTAAAAGTGCCAGTTGCTGTTGTTGCCGCTGCTACTACTACTGTTGATTTGTCTTCCTTTCGTTTGAGTCTTTCATCTTCTAGTTTTTATTTATGGCATTCCTGTCTAGGTCATGTTTTGTCTTCTCATTTGAGATTTTTGGCATCCATAAGAGCTTTAGGAAATTTGAAAACTTGTGACATTTCTGATTGTAGTGGATGTAAACTAGCAAAATTTTCTGCTTTACCTTTTAATCGAAGTATTTCTGTTTCTTCTTCACCATTTGATTTAATTCATTTTGATGTATGGGGACCTTCTCCTGTTGCCACAAAAGGAGGGTCTCGATATTATATCTCTTTTATTGATGATCATACTTGTTATTGTTGGGTTTATTTAATGAAACATCGTTCTGAATTCTTTGAGATATATGCAGCTTTTCGAGCTCTTATTAAAACTCAACATTCTGCTGTGATCAAATGCTTTAGGTGTGATTTGGGTGGGGAATACACCTCTAATAAATTTTGTCAATTGCTTGCCTTAGATGGAACCATCCACCAAACTTCATGTACAGATACTTCTGAGCAAAATGGTGTTGCTGAAAGAAAACATAGGCACATTGTCGAAACTGCTCATTCTCTCTTGTTGTCTGCTTTTGTTCCTAGGGAGTTTTGGGGAGAAGCTGTTCTTACTGCTGTAAGTTTGATTAATACGATTCCATCTTCTCATAGTTCGAGTCTATCTTCTTTTGAAAAGTTATATGGGTATGTCCCTGATTATTCATTATTTAGAGTCTTTGGTTGCACTTGTTTTGTTCTTCGTCCTCATGTAGAACGCAGTAAGTTATCCTCTCGATCCGCTATTTATGTCTTTCTAGGTTATGGTGAAGGTAAAAAGGGGTATCGTTGTTTTGATCCAATAACTCAAAAACTTTATATGTCTCGTCATGTTGTCTTCCTTGAGTATATACCTTTTTTTCTATTCCATCCACTACTCATAGCATGACTAAAACTGATCTTATTCATATAGATCCATTTTCTGAGGATTCTGGTAATGATACCTCTCCCCATGTTCGATCAATTTGTACTCCTAACTCTGCAGGTACTGATACTTTACTCTCTGACACACTTGAAGCTCCATTCTCATCTACAGCCCCTCAAGCTTCATCTGAGATTGTGGATCCACGTCCACGTCAGTCCATTCGCATTTGTAAGTCCTCAAAACTACCAGATTTTGCTTATTCTTGTTATTCTTCATCATTTACTTCCTTTTTAGCTTCTATTCATTGTCTCTTTGAGCACTCTTCCTATAAAGAGGCAATTCTTGATCCGCTTTGGCAGCAAGTTATGGATGAGGAACTTTATGCTTTGCATAAGACAGATACTTGGGATCTGGTTCCTCTACCTCCTGGTAAGAGTGTTGTTGGTTGTCGTTAGGTGTATAAGATCAAGACTAATTCGGATGGGTCTATTGAGCGATACAAAGCTAGGCTGGTTGCAAAAGGATACTCTCAACAGTATGGTATGGACTATGAGGAGACATTTGCCCCGGTTGCAAAAATGACTGTTATTCGTACTCTTATTGTCATAGCTTCGATTCGTCAGTGGCATATTTCTCAGCTTCACGTTAAAAATGCCTTCTTAAATGGAGATCTTCAAGAAGAAGTTTATATGGCACTCCCTCCTGGTATTTCACATGACTCTGGATATGTTTGTAAGCTTAAGAAAGCATTATATGGTCTCAAACAAGCACCCCGTGCTTGGTTTGAGAAATTCTCTATTGTGATCTCGTCTCTTGGCTTTGTTTCTAGCAGTCATGATTCTGCTCTTTTTATTAAGTGTACTGATGTAGGTCGTATCATTCTGTCTTTATATGTTGATGACATGATTATTACTGGTGATGACATTGATGGTATTTCAATCTTGAAGACAGAGTTGGCTAGACGATTTGAAATGAAAGATTTGGGTTATCTTCGATATTTCCTGGGTATTGAGGTAGCATACTCACCTAGAGGTTACCTTCTTTCTCAGTCAAAATATGTTGCAGATATTCTTAAGCGGGCTTGACTTATTGATAACAAGACTGTAGATACTTCTATTGAGGTCAACGCGAGGTACTCTTCTTCTAATGGTTTACCTTTGATAGATCCTACTTTATACCGTACTATTGTTGGGAGTTTGGTATATCTCACCATTACTCGTCCAGATATTGCATATGTTGTTCATGTTGTTAGTTAGTTTGTTGCTTCTCCTACTACTGTTCACTGGGCAGCTGTTCTTCGTATTTTGTGATATCTTCGTGGTACAGTTTTTCAGAGCCTTTTACTTTCATCCACCTCTTCCTTGGAGTTGCGTGCATACTCTGATGCTGATCATGGTAGTGATCCCACATATCGCAAGTCTGTTACCGGGTTCTGTATCTTTTTAGGTGATTCTCTTATTTCTTGGAATAGCAAGAAACAATCTATTGTTTCTCAATCATCCACCGAAGCAGAATATCATGCCATAACATCCACTACCAAAGAGATTGTTTGGTTACGTTGGTTACTTGCTGATATGGGAATTTCCTTTTCTCATTCTACTCCTATGTATTGTGACAACCAGAGTTCTATTCAGATTGCTCATGACTCGGTTTTTCATGAGCGCACTAAGCACATTGAGATCGATTGTCATCTTACTCGTCATCATCTCAAACATGGCACCATTGCTTTGCCTTTTGTTCCTTCTTCTTTGCAGATAACAGATTTCTTTACCAAGACGCATTCCATCTCTCGTTTTCGTTTTCTGGTTGGCAAACTCTCGATGTTTGTAGCTGCCGCATTGTGAGTTTGAGGGGAAATGTTAAATAATATTTATGTAGTCTTATTTATTAAGGATAGAATAGTACTTTTAGTTTAACCTATATATACTTTATTTGTATTTAGATTAAGACGTAACATTCATAATATACAGATTATTCAGAATTCTAGCCTCCTTTTTGTATTTGATCTCAATTAATTTAACAATATTAATGTTCGTGCTCTCTTCAAAATGGATTTGTGAAATAATTAATAATATTTACTCCAAAAATAATATAAATTTCTTGAGATGTATAAACCCTAGGCTGTGTATAAATATGTGTGTGTTCTAAGATATTTTAAAATTGAACTCTCTTACATTAAATAAATTAGTTAATAAAAAGAAAAAAAAATACTCCCTTTTATATATGGAGACCACACCACGACGATCTTCTCGTGAATGAAAATCACCAAAATAATATACTACCAATGTGTGAAATGCCCAACACCCTAAAATGGATGCCTGCCATCAAGGAATTAAGCAAGTTGATTTAAAAACTATGTGAAGGGAACCTCGTTAATTAGTCATTAATTGATTGATTACATATAGGGAGTGTGTGTGTGTGTGTGTATTTGCATTTTCTTTCAATGTGTTCCCAATGATAAAATAAGTACGAATTTTTTTAGTTTAGATGAAGAATTGTTTTTTATATAATTTATAAGGTAGTGTTTTGTTACTATTTTATGACATAAGATATGAAGATAGTTGAGATAGAAAAGATATATATATGTTTTCATGTAATTCCTGTTTTGAAATAAAAAAATATATATTTAAGAAATGAATTTATTTTTGTATCTATTTTTTATTTTAAAAAGATAAAATTCACTTTAAAAAATAAAAAGAGAAAATTATCCTATAAAAAACTCTTCATATCTTTTTTTTAAAATATTTTAAAAAATAAGTACCGAATAAAATATTCTATCAATATGAGTAAAGAACAAAGTTGATAGAAAGTGGTCGTTTCTTGAGAGGTTCTTCTTCTTCAAAAAAGAAAAGTTGATTAAAGCTAAAAGCCATGATTCTCAAATAAAATCAAGTTGTAGCTATGGTCCCTAAAGCAAGGCCATTTTACCAAATTTATTGTTCTTTATAATAGTTAATGACTATAAATATTCCTAAACAAAACAAGAAAAAATAATTAATTAATTAGTTTATTAAGTCCAAAATCAATATGTTAATTTAGAAGTATGAACTTTTCTACTTAAAGAGTATTGTTATTAAAACTCATAATAAGTAAAACTCAAGATAATAGGGACTAAATATACAGTCAAACCCCTTTTGAAAATAACTCCCCTAGATAACAGACCGCGCGCTTCTTAACTGCTTATCTCCCTCTCTCTCAGGTGCCTTTGCGTTTCTTCGTCCAGCTAAAGCTATCTCTGGTTTCTTGAACTGATAACTTCGATGTGAATGATATCAAATTTGATTTTTCTATCATCATTAGTGTTTCTTGTTACCATCCTTAACTTTATCTTTCTTTTGTTATTTTCATTAGTTTCTTCAAGGTTAATCCTACTGTTTCTTGAACTTCATTTTGAATGCAATCAAGAACTGAAACAATTTCACTCTTTCACTGTTTCTTTACCATTCTTGTTTGATTTAATAAAATGCGTTTGGTTTAATCTCTTAGTTAACATGTTCTAGTTGCTATTTTTTGTGTTAATGTGTAGATAATTATGTATGCTTTCACATTGTATATGGATTTGCTAAGTTACTTTTCATTTTACGTGATTTTTTGCTTTATGGATTCTTGAAAAATCCCTCATTGGGGGTAGTGAAATCCATTGTTAACTTCATGTTAGACCTGAAATCTTTTCTTTTGATTCTCTATTTTTTTTTCCCTTCCTGTTGACAAGTTTACAGTTGCTTTATAGTCTATCTTTGATTTCATGTTGTATTGTGGCCGATTCTTCTAACGATGGAATTGGTTCTTCATTGCGCATTGAAATTCTTTGTTTTGTAGAAAAATCATGTAAAGATGACACCTCCAAGAGCATTGATTATACAAAGTGTGGAGCATGCTAAAACGAAGAACAAGAAGGAGAGGAGGGATAGGACTGTGCCGACCAAGAGGGAGATAGATAGTCTAGAATCAAATGCTGCTCGAAAACTGCAACTAGAGTATCAGAGTACATTGGGCGATCCAATAGCAGAGTTTGAAAGACTCCTTCATTCTGCTGCTCCATTTATCACTTCCTCTTGCACAAATAAAAATCAGCAGTTAGATAGTTCTCTTCATCAGGCTCAGTTACCAAGAATATCACTTCAGGATGTTTGGAAGTGGTATGAGACACCTGGGAGTTATGGGTTACAAGTCAAGGCAGGAGATTCTCCAAATATTAATGGTTTTCTTGCTGAATCGACACCATTCTGTGCATATTTTGTTCCTTACCTGTCAGCTGTTCAATTTTTTGTTTACCCACATCTCTCGGATGTTTGTGGGAAGGATAAAGTGGACACCAATCCTGAACTCGTATTTGAATTCTTTGAATCTGAGCTTCCACACGATCGAAAGCCTCTTCATTTAAAGTTAGTCTTCTTCTTACTATTTTCAATCTTGCCTGTGTTATTACTGTTTTCTTCTGGGAGTATGAGCTCTTTACCTGTGCTATTGAGATTCAGGCAACTGCATGCCTAACTAGAATATCCTCTGATATGTAATCTCATGTGTGCATGAAGGATGGACATTTTATAATGATGCCAGGTAGCTGAGCCTTGAGGCTTTTTTTACTCAGGAAATGTTCCTTTAATTTGCCAGGAAATGTTCCTTTAATTTGCCTCACTTTTGGTTGCTTTCCACTTCTTGAACAAACATTCTGGTTCCGCCCTTCACCGCACCCTCTGAAACCTTGTGGTAGGATGCAACTGATTTTGTGTTAATCCCTTGCTAATTGCAGAATCAGGGACCTCATCAGTATCAACACTTCTAACCTTCAAGTGTTCGGTGATCCATCAAAGCTAGAATCTATGAACCTGCATGATCTACACCCTTCATCTTGGTGAGAAACAACAAGATCTTGTAGTTCTTGTTATCCGTAGTGCTTATGTGACATGTAAAATTTATCATGCTCATGAACTCTGGATAAATGGTTTCAGGTTTTCAGTTGCGTGGTACCCTATATATCGAATTCCAGAGGGCGAGTTTCACGCAGCATTCCTGACATACCATTCATTTAATCAATTAATTGTACGTAGCATTCCAATTGATTCGCTCAGTAAGACGTTTCAGATGATTGTCTTCCCAGTTATGGGATTGCAAAGCTACAGGACAAAGGTAACTTCTATATAACACTGACTCAAACATTCCGATGATTTTAGGTCCGGATTGTGCTTCTACATGTCGAAATGGTGTCCGCAGGAGAAGGAAACTGCAATCAGAGATTCATGTCATCACTACATCTGATTTTCCATGTTCTTCATTTCTGAACAATGACATGTTCATTTTAAGTAGTTGATGAGAATTTGGTCGAATTGCTTGTATCAAAAGACATGATTGATTGACATACCGCACGATAAAATCCTTCTGCGTATACGATGATTAGTTCTTTTCTGTTGTGTTGTTTCGGTTTATGATACTTTTCGTCTGTGGTCAGTACATAATAGATGATAATGCTCTAAGAATGGTGTATTTGGTGGGAGCCTGCATTCCCAATTTGCTAAGACTTTTACAAGGAACAGGCTGATTAATACCTGACAATCTTGTAATTGTAGGGTGAACGCTGGTTTGATCTCAGAACTCATGTTGAGTCTTCTTCAGAAGAAACTACTTCTAAAACTTCTGAAATTCTCATAGAAAGAAGCAGAGCACTGGAGGAAAGATGCAGAACACTGGAGAAAAATGCCTTGCTTCTCTCTACAAGAAGTGTTACAGCAGATCAAGTCAACAGAGTTAATTACCATCGAGATTATCAGTTCTTCATTAGTAGGAAACGCTAGGTTGATCTTTCCTGCATCACATCTTACACTGTGCTGATTTCTGTAAACAAAAAACGTGAGGTCTAAAATGCTAGTACGGTATCAATTTTGCTGGTTTTTGTAGGTATTAAGAAACAGAAAGTATACAACAACCCCACGGCAGAAGAGTTAATTTCAGTTTGTACAATCACTGTAGCTGATGTCCCTACAACATGCAGTTCTGGAGGTTTTCCACTGTAAAACTAGAAATTCCTCTCCTATCTCTCTATTGCTATTTCCCTCTGTTTCTTTTCATTGAAATGTTGAATAGATAATACAATTAGGTGATCAAATTGTTAAGTTTCTCCAAATTAAATTGCAATTTCATTTGTATCCATGCATGCTGGGTCAATGCCAGTCAATTGAGGACAGCTTTCTTTCAGTTGTTGACTGTTTTTGTTCACTGCATTGTGCTTAAAATGAGTGGAATCAGCATGCTTTGTATACATATTCGCAAGGTGAGAGTCAGATGCATGGCCTGGAATATCAAAGCTATTTTCTCTTCTGTTTAGCAGTCTGTGGTTATCAGAAGCAAATCCAAATTCACTGCTGATGATTCGTCTTTAATCATAAGGTCTTCTGCTTCGCACACAATTAACAGATTCTTGGTCCCAAGTCAAGGCTCTCCCTCCAACTCAGGTAACCAATTTGTAACTCTTTTAAGTTCTAAGAAAGAAACAAAGAAAAGGATATCATTTTTACATGCATGTGGGTGGGTTGGACTTTCGAAGCTAGATTCTTCATTGGTGTGCTGGACCATCCAAGTCTTGCTCATTAGTGATCAAATTTTAGATTGTATGGTTTCAGGGCAACATCCCAGGTTCCATCTTGCTGATGTTATTGTAGTAATGAATGAAAAAGTAGTTTGTGGACAAGTAATGCTTAAGATATTAAAATCTCTTTCTTTGAAAGACAATTTACTGGATAGCACCACCTTGTTCTTGGAGGAATTGCAATTCTGAAATGGATTGAGGATGAAAAGGTCTGAGTAGACTTGAAAATAGCTGCTGCTTGCCTTAGTCATAGATTATATATACATTTAGCTGTGTCTAGATATCTCATAAACCAATTATAGGCTGAAGTTGATGTCATGAAGCATGAAACATGCCATAGCTTTGGAGATTATATAAGAAGAAAGGCTTTTACAACAGTACTAGGATTTTGCCACTCTCAGAAAACTTTGAAACTAGCCTTCAAATAAGGTACAAACCATGTACAGAGAAGAAGAAAATCTAACTATTACAATTAACTAAGACTCTTGCATTCTCAAATATAATAGCAGTATTAGAGTTACTTGAACCAGATTTCTCAGCGTCCTTCTTTGGTTCTCTTTTTAAGACTTGGGACTTTTGTTTGATGTGGTGTTCTTAGTCTGAGTAGAAGCAGTTGAGGTGTGGCTCTGTGCCTGTGAACTTTGGCTAGAAGATGATTCTGTGAAGAAAATTATGTTCTCCTGGGTGTCAAACACTTGGAGACATCTTGGAGTTGGAGGTGGATTCACGCTCACAACCCCTTCGAGGATCTGAACTACGTGGCCCATTGATGGCCTTTGGGTTTCTTCATCTTGGATGCACCAGCAAGCAACTTTACAGACTCTTGTTAGCTCTTCAAGATCAGCATCCCCCTCCAACCTGTGGTCCAACAAGCTAAGGATGTCACCGTACTCTTGATTGATTTGGCTTGCAGCATAACTTGGGAAGAACTTCACTTTCCCATCTTCAGATTGCTCAGAGTTTCTCCTTCCTGATACAACTTCAAAAATCATCATTCCATAACTGTAAACGTCTGCTTTGGCTGTTATAGCCACTCCTGAAATCCACTCTGGAGCTAGATAGCCTCTTGTACCTCTCATGGTTGTCAGCACCCTGCTAAAATCCCGGCCGACGAGCTTTGCCAGGCCAAAATCAGCCACTTTTGGGCAAAACTGAGCATCTAAAAGGATGTTCTCAGGCTTTATATCGCAGTGTATGATACAGTCCCTGCATTTCTCATGGAGATAGTTCAATCCTCTAGCTGTCCCCAAAGCAATACTGTACCTAGTTTTCCAGTCTAAGACCTTTGTGTTTTTCTCACTGAAAAGAAGGGAATCAAGAGAACCATTCGGCATGTAGTCATAGACCAACAGCTTCTTATTTCCCTCTGAGCAGAACCCACGAAGGCGAACCAGATTGACGTGCTGGATTGTCCCGATAGTGCTGACTTCTGAGCGGAATTGCTTCTCTCCTTGGCTGATGCTATCAAGCTTCTTCACAGCTATGACACTAGTATCAGGCAACAACCCTTTGAAAACAGAACCAAAACCTCCTCCCCCCAGTTTCTCAGAGAAATTCTTCGTCGCACTTTGTAAATCTCTGTATCCAAAAGCCATCAGTGAACCCTCTACTGCTTTGCCCATTTTGACTGTTTTTCTCCTTCTCAAGAATATGAACAGAACAAGGGCAAGGATAAACACTATCGCCACTGAGCCCACAACACCGCCAATAGCTATTCCTTTATTATTCTTAGAACTTGAAAACTCAGAAGCTGCAAGCCTGATATAGATAGATTTTCCATCTGTGCCATCTGCAAGTTGCTGCATGTTCAATAGATCGCCGGACCAAGCTGAGCACTGACCACCATCAAAAGCATAGGCAGTACAAGAACAATTCTTCAAGCAAGTGGATTCACATTCCTGTGCACTCCCAGCTGCCACTATCTGTGGATTTGCAGGCAACTTCATATTGTAGCTTGGGAAAAATCTGTCACTCTTCCCATTAACAACACTAGAATTCCCACACTGCAGATTTGTTGCCCTCTCACATCCCCCAGAAAAAACCTCCGAATACCAGTCCCCCGTCGAATTCGGGTTGAAACCTCTCGGGCAGTCGCAGAAAGGCTGTGATTTCGCATTACAGCTTCCAAAAGCCCCACAGTAAGCATACACCTCACATTGCGTCTTTGGTTGAGACCAGAACAAAAACCATGCGTTGGTACTCGCCGACCATGTTTGCTGTTGAATCTGCCCGCCATCATCCATCACAAACCGAGATATGACTGTACTGTTGTACATTGAATAGGTGAAATAGCTCTCATTATCATTGCTAACATAACTAAAGTTGTAGATATAATTCAATCTCATTTCAGGAACTAAGCTGAAAATCTGTCCATTCCATTCTCCACTGGTCCAATACTGTATAGACCTCTTCCAGAAGATCAAATATTGACTCTGATTTGGGTCTAGCTCAAGAGAGAAAAGACCCGGTGCAGGATTATCTTTGCTTTTCCATGAAATGAGACGTGTGTTCCTATTGTTGATTTTGCTCAATCCAACCTTAGCACCAGGCAGCCATGTATCAGCTGGAAAATCAAAAGACTGCCATAGTGGTGACAATGATGGATTAGACCCATCTCTCAAAACTAGATTTCCATCATTACCAAGTACTGCTTCCACAGATCTAGAGCTACTAGAGCTCAAATTTGTGGACCAAATTAGGATCTTGGACTCATTAAAGAGAGCTAAATTCCCATCAGATATTCTTAACTCCGAAGAAAATCTATCAGAAACAGGTGTCTCTCTGTTTGCCACCCAAACTATGGTCTGTGCAGAAACCTTATCTCTATAATACCACATGCCTATGTAGTAGTTTGAGGAGTTACCTGGCTTGAAGAAACCAAGTTCGAAGACTTTTCCTGCTGAGACAACAGTTTGGTCTCCAGAAAGAGAGCTGTTTGCAGAGATTGTATCAGCTCCAAGGGAGACATGGGGCTTGAGAGAAAAGCATAAGAAAATAACAAAAGGCATGATCCATGGATTGTTTCTGACATCCATGGCTGCTGCTAAGGTATTTTGCAGGTAAGTTTGAGATTTTCAAGGTGTAAGAATGTACAGCTGGTTTTATGGAGTCTGAGAGAGAGAAAACAAGACTTGGTCTCAGCTTACTCCGTAATCATCTGCCAATGAAACTTACGAGATTGTTGTTTTGAACATGAAGTCAACCGAGCTTTCTTGAGGGTAAAAATCTATAATATTTTTAATTCTCGTTACTTATGTATCTAAAAAATATATATATTAAATTAATTTGTTTAAATGTTTTTTAATTATTTTAAATCATAGAAAAACCACTTAAAAAATATTTTGTTTTATTATTGGGGCAAAAGAGAGGAAATAATTGGAATAGTATATTTTCTATTTTAAAAGTACAAAAAATAAAAAAAAAATCAATTTACTTTATTTTTCTCAACCTTCTCATTATCGATCTTCATCTTTTATCATCACAAAATAATAACAGAAAAGGTTATTTATTTTAATCAAATCCACTCTTCATCCATTGTAGCCATCATAAATGAATTGATAATGATTGAATTGGATAAAAAAACAGATTATAAAATGAAAATCATGATCACAGCAAACCATTTCAATCTCAAGAGCTAAAACTAATGTCTTGTTTTCGATCAGTAAACCACAAAATCATTCTCGTGCCCAGAAAAGAAAATTCGAAGTTTCCAGATTTTTCAACCTGAGACCTTCTAGAGATCAAGATTGAATTCTGTGAAAGACAAATGGTTTGTCATCAGCAGAGGACCGAGGATTCAAGCTTGGTCAGCATGAAACAAGAACAAATTTATAGCCAGACATCTCACTATCTGACATCAGCAGAGGACCGAGGATTCAATGTTGAATATATCTCTTAAATGTAATCTGAATTATTATATAAATAGCAATATCTGATTAGGAGAAAAACACATCTCAGCCATCAATCCAACCTCTTATTAACGATAATCAATTTTCTTAATTCTATAGAGTAGTAAAAGGGTGTCAGGAAGTCAACACTATTCAAATAACTAAGCAACCAAAGATATTTCTTTTATTTTCCCCATAATCTTATATATTTTTTTTAAAGAAAAAGACAGACAGAGCCATTGCCGTGTTTGAAAACTCTCCTCGATCACTTTCATGAAAATAAAACGCCTTTATGGCTGGGTGGCACAATTGCCTTCACATGGCAATTGAAACTTGCCCATCAATTTCCAACCTGCCTCACTACTTCATTAAAATTTGCAGTAAGAAAGGGTTACCCTTTGCCATAATATCATTCATGATTTTCCCTGCTGCAAAAGCATGCTTTAAGGTTCTAGATTCGAGCTTCGTTATTAATTTCTTTTAAGAAGTGGGATCTCTGCAGTATCAATAAATATGCTTTAAGGTTGTTGATTCGAGCTTCGTTCTTAGTTTCTTTTGAGAAGTGGGATCTCTGCAGTATCATTAAATAATTATGATTATTAGGTGTATATATAAAAATATCTTAAAATTTAAATTTAATATAAGTGAATTAGAGTTTTCT
>Ga0325411_1003589_pt1 | contig 17562 bp, 9 predicted proteins | sample PopdelMetagenome_13_FD_206181 | JGI IMG/M metagenome (GOLD analysis project Ga0325411, IMG submission 206181) | Populus deltoides microbial communities from Bellville, Georgia, United States - Xylem-PdIQD-R4 | ecosystem: Host-associated > Plants > Phyllosphere > Stem > Wood/Secondary xylem...
GCAGGACTGACTGGTTTTCATCTACAGAAGTTAAACAGATTTTCAACGAAGCCCAGGTCGTGTTTGCAAATTGCAATTTATAAACATTTAGTTTTTTGCGTTTAAAAATATTTTTGTAAAAATTTAAATTTTTTTATTTTAAATTAAATTTATTTTGATATTTTCAAATCGTTTTTATATGTTAATATTAAAAATAATTTTTAAAAATTTTAAAAAATATTTTAATGCATTTTTAAGTAAGAAATATTTTAAAAAACAATCGTTATCACTCTTCCAAATATTTTATTAGACTGCTAAATTAAAAAAAAAATCAATTTTAGTGAGTGATGTTTTGAGTATTGGAAAAATGTTTTTGTGGAATTCTTTTTTATTTCAAATTAAATTGTTTTTGGTATTTTCAAATTATTTTTATATATTAATATTAAAAATAATTTTTTAAAATTAAAAAAATATTTTAATACATTTCTAAACAATAAATACTTTAAAAAATAATTATTATCATTATATTTTTAAATATTTTATTAGACTGTCAAATAAAAAAAAATCAATTTTAGTGAGTGATGTTTTGAGCATTGGGGGCACCATTTCCACCAAACCTTTATTTTATTGTACATGTCAATAATCTTGCTTATATTGGTTAATGTAATATTTCATCTACTTTTGGTATTTGCTTAATGTGATTTGTTTGCTAGTTTTCATGCTATGTTCATCCTGGTATGGCATAGCAAGATTGTTAAAAATGTAATTCTTCTATTATTTAAAGTGTTATTTACATGAACAAAAATTAAAAAAAAAACATTTATTATTTGGACACAAGTTCTAAATTAATTGAACATGGAGGAACTACACTCTTAATGATAATGGAATAACAATGAACTTGATGAAAAAATTACTGGAGGGATCATGCTGACAGAATATATAAAAATAAAAGTGTCCATAAAAATATATAATTACAAAAAAGAAATTCTATGTATAAATATTTTTATTATTTTTTATGGGTTATGAATTTTATGTTCTTTTTTTTTTCATGTTTGTTTCTTTCTTCAAAGGGAATCTCAAAAAATAATTAATAAAATAGCACTTATTATTATATGATAAGTAACCTTTTTTTTTTTTAGTGCATTCAATAACCTACACCTGTTTAAATACTAGTATGACCACCGTCAACAAACTCAAAATTATTGAGGAAAGAAAAAAAAAACACACTATAAAAGAAAAGAATGGTGGAAATTAAAAACAAAGTGACATTAATTTTGATTAAGGGTATGTTTATTTTTTCAAAATTTAAATTTTTTTATTTTTTTCTTTACTTCAAATTAATTATTTTTTGTATTTTCAGATCATTTTGATACACTGATATTAAAAATAATTTTTAAAAATAAAAAAAATTATTTTGATGCATTTCCAAGTAAAAGTAATTTTAAAAAACAACTACAACCAAACATTTTATACATGTTTTTTTGCTGCACATAAACCTCAACCATAATTTTTACTAAACACGTATCTAAATCCAACTAACCACACCTAACCATATTTTTTTAAAATTTATTTTTTTAAACCATAACCACAAAAGCTACTTCAAAAACAAATGTAATATGTCAATATTGCATCACCTAATCATCCAACCAGGTTCTCTCTAAAGTTCTTTGTTCTGAATACATTTTTTTTTATCATTTATTTGGTTTTGTGAAAATAAAATAAAAAACTAAAAAATGATATCACTTTCTTTAATCAAGGTTTAACAACATTTCCAAGATTTTTTAAGTTAACATATGATACACTAACTTTTTGATTAATTAATCCATAATTTTTATGTTTTAATTTAATTTTTTTCTCAATAATTTTAAGTAAAACCTATTTTTTGATACATGTTAGTACGATCAACTACATCATCGTTTAACAGTTTCTAGCATAGTGATTAAACTTGGATCGGTCTGATAGGTCGACCTGGTGGCTAGAATAGTCCGGGTAAGGTGAAAGACCAGCAAGAGCAAAAAAAAGTCAAACTTGGTCCACCCACTAGGTTGACCCGTGAGCCGGGCGACATGACAAAACTAGATAGAGACCTATTTTTTTTTTCAAATGTGTTTTTTCTCCTAAGCAGGGACCTTTTATATATATATATATATATATATATATATATATATATATATATATATTTAGTTGATTATTAACTATTTTCAAAGTTCAATATATAAATATTAGAAGAATGTTTTATTTTTTCAATGTAAGATTTGAAACCCTCTAGTATATATTCTCTATGTTCATAAGAAAAACAGTTATTTTTTAATGTGAGATTTTAAAACTTTTAGTATATATACTCTATGTTCACAAGAAAAAAGTTATGTTTTTTCAATGTGGGATAAAAAATCTTTTTGGTTTAAATACTTCAACTTAAAAGGATAATATGATATCTTTTCAATGTGGGATATTTTTTTTTTGAAATAATCTTTTAAACTTCATTATTTACAACATGTATAGCTTATATTCACATGAATTGTTTCTTAATTTTTTTCATATGAAATATTAAAACTTCAAATATTTTTTTTAAAATTTTCCAAGTTAATTCAGGTCGAACCCGTGTAACCTGGGACTCAACTTCTTGGCTGGATCAACTCTCAGGTTGGGTTTGATAACTATGGTTTCAATAATGCACACAAATAAAAAAAATTATTTCACACTAAAATTACAATTTTCTAGAAAAGCATGCAGAAAATATTGATTACTGCCATGTCTTTTGTTGTCATCCTAGATATACAAGGAAAGAAGAGTTGATGGTATTTAATGAAAGATTGGTTAGCTTATGTTGGAGAGTTTCTAAATTCTACAAGGAAGGTTATAGGAAGGTAATAAGGGTTTCCATGTTTTAAGAGGATTTTTTAAAGCTACAATTAATTATCCTAGACAAACAAGGTAACTTCAACAATTAATTTCCCAACTTTTTGGATATCTAAAGGTGAAAATAAATATCTTAGTGTTTCTACAATAAGAATTTCATTCATGACATTATTTAAACTAGGAAAATTATATATGTTATGTTATTTTGTTTAATTAGGGACACAACTTTAGTTTATGTGTCAGATTTGTTATTTTTATTATTTTTTTAATGTTTAGGCTTATTTAACATACTTTGGGTTTATTGTAATCATGGATTATGAAATAAACTTGTGCTTTGCATGATGCAACATATTTTATTTATTGGGACAACAAATGAATTGACTTATCAAGGTATAACTGACCTTGTGACATCTTCCTTATACTTCTTGTTAGCGAATTAATATTTGTTGGGTGGGCTTTTGTTTTTTTAATCCAATAGTGTTGGTGCCTTGAGATAGGTTTATATTATATCACACTTCTATCAAACCTGATTTTTTAGCTTTTCAAGAGTTATATCATCTTCGTTGTGGGTTCCTTGACTACGTGATTAAGAAGTCTGCATCACACTTCCATCAAGAATGTACCAGCAGTAGAGCAACTTCATCTTGATTATTTAAAGCACTAACCTTTTTATTGCAATTATCTACATTACATCCCAACTTGAAATTCATAGTGAATAATGATGGGTATTAAGGTGTGTCTTGTCAGTAGCCTTATTGTTGTTGTTGAAATGGACAAAATAAATAGTGATGTTCTTGTAAAAAAAACTTGTTGTGGTTGTTTGTTTTGTTCTTGTTATTGTAAGTAGGGTTGGTAAAGATAGTTTAAAATTTAAAGTTTGGAAACATGTTTTGGGATTTTTGAAGAGATTGATCTTTAAAGTTTCAATTGTGTAGTGAAATTATAAGATACTAACTGAGGAAGTTACAAAAAAAAATAAAAAATGCAAAGGATTCTTAGGCTTTCCGTGACTGACAATGCATTGTAACTTGTAAAACAAAGTCCCTTGTATGTTTTAAGGGATCTTACGATGTTGAAGTTAGTTTAGAGAAGGAGTTTAATGATGCAAAAAATATAAATTGTAAACAAAATCAAGTGTTTATATGTAGTAAAGTATTAGGTCTTTTTGCCTATATTGTTGGGTATACGAGGTATTTAAACACATCATCCCCTAATTTACTTTGAGAGACGAAGTGTAGCTCACCATACTAGGATGACAATGCTAGCATATCTCATCTTATATAGGTGGTGTCTACACGTTTAACTTTTTAATCAAGTAGCTCAATGTATAAGGGTGGTGTCTGTATGTATTTATTGTTTTGGATCCCTAACTATTTAGGCCTAGCCCAAATGGCTGGAAAATATTTTTTTAAAAAATGTATTGTCTTTTGCCCTCCTATGTTAATTTTTCACGTGTTCAAGTTGAAAACTGACTTTATAGAATTTGTGTAGGGTGAAAAATAACATACCTTATTCCACATAAATGATGCATTCTTAGAGTGACAATTATGCACATGAGGTGCATTAAATTTTCTTTATATATAGATGATATTAAATTCTCTATGTATGACTGTAGAAATTTCCTATGACTTCAATACATAAACTTAGAGATAGACATTTTAGCAAAGATTCAGTGGTTAAACCTCTGCACAACTCGTCACCTAAAAGATTATATATAAATACATGTCTTGTCACCCTAACATCTTTTACTTTGTTGAGTGATAGTTTTTATATGAGAAGGTGTTATTTTAGTGGTGTCCTCTAATCTCCTCTAATTTTGTTTATATGGTGACCACCATATCTATTCTTTCTTCTACACTGATTTTTTCTAGTACCTTAATCTATACATTATAGGGAAATTTTTGGATTGTTACTCACAAGCTTTTAAAGGGGGTTGACCTTTCCATTTTCTTCTCACATAATTTTAAGGATAGAGATTGACTTTTCTCCTTTCTTTTTAAATGGATTGCACTAAAACCCTTTTTTAGTACTTAATCGTGGAGGGCTCTTTAGCTTCAAATTATTCTTTGTATTATCCTACAACAAGTTGAGAGTCACTAAATATATAGAGAAGGTATGTATAAAAATTTTCTACCAATATCCGACAAGTTAAGAAGGCCTCATCCTCTACTGTATTATTGGAGGAAAAGAACTCAAAACGAATACCATATTAAAAAATCTTTCTATAGTTCTAGTTAATATAACTCCTACTCCACTCCCACTAGTGTTTAAATATCTAGCAATATATGATACCTATAAGTTTGAGGCAAATTGAGAATATGATATCTTATACTGTTCTAGCATAAGAGATCTTGTGAATGAACATTCAAAAATGAAATCCGCCAGTGCATGCTCTTTAATAACTAGCTTGGGCTGATATTTGATTCCAAACTCCTCTAATTCTATTTCTCATTTCACTAATCATCTATACAAGTCAGGATAATGGAGAATCTGTCTTAGAGGTTGGTCAATCATCACAATTACTTAGTGTGCCTGAAAGTAGGACTTTATATTTTTGGTTACACTAATTAACGATAAAGCCACATTCTCAATCTTTAAATACCTAGTCTTAGCATTATGAATGGCTCTACTAGTATAGTAAACTAGTTTTTAATTTTTTCCCTCTTTTTATATCAATAATGTATGCACTTCTAGGTTTGATACTCCTAGGTTAGGAAAATATCCTCTTATTCTTTTGGATATGAGAGGACATTTAGAGAGGAGAAATGAGACTTTAACTTTTTAAAAGATTTCTAGCATTTTATAGTCCACTCAAAATTAAAGATGTTCTTAAAAGTGTTGAAGAAAGGCAAATAATGCTTTTTTACACATGAAATAAATATGTTTAAAGCTGTTACTTATTTGTAAGTCTTTGTACATCTTTGACGTATTGAGTTAGAGTTATGTTCGAGATGGCTTGAATCTTCTCAATATTATGCTTAATTTCTATACTACTGACCGAAAACTCCTAAGAAGTTTTCTTATTTTATTGCAAAAATATATTTGTAAGGTTCAACTTTATTTGGTGCACATGTAGGACATAAAAGACTTATGAAAGTCCTGAAAGTGTTACTTAAATATCATATTCTTTTACAACATGTCATTAATATAGGACTCAATATTTTTGCCTAGCTGACTTTTAAAACTATGTTCACCAATATTAATGTCCTTGACATTCATTAGGACAAAAGGATTAGCCCCTTTTGTTTATTATAGATGTTATTTTCTTTTTATCATCTAGATGTATAGGTATCTAGTGATACCTTGAGTCAGCATCTAAGGAACTCACGTACTCAAATCTAGTTGTTGAATCTAATAACTTGTTACTTTTTGGTAGTGAAAAGCTATTTTTAGGACATGCCTTGTTAAGTGCAATGAAGTCTACACATATACACCACTTTTCATTTAACTTCTTGACCAATACCATGTTAGCCAACAACTCTGGATGTATCATATCTTAATCATTGCTAAATATTTCATACTAATTATTATATTGATGTCATGCAGTAGATGTTTTCCTAGCATGATGTTAGTGGTCAAATTCATCTTGATCACAATTTTTTTTTTTTGGAGAGTGTGACACTTAGGGTGAGTGCTAATGGTAATAAAAAAGTCTAATGCACCTTTTATTGGTATGCCTTTTGCTTTCAAGAAATCTTTAGAGAGTATGTTGATTGTACTTCCATAATTCATTAACACCCTATGCACATTATGGTTGGATAGGACTATGGTAATTGCTAAGGTATTTTTATGGGAAAACATCACTTCTTTTTCGTCTTTTAGTGTAAATATATTAGGCTCAAACAAAGGGTTTAGAAATCATGAGAAAAATACTTGTTTTCTACAAGATTTTTATTTCTCACTAGAATCTCCTCATGTTGATATTCCTTCTAAGATCATACTGATCTCTAGTAATGACTTATATGGAGCATCAATTTCTTATCATTATTTTCCATGATCTACTTTTTTTCTTAATAAATTATTGGAGATACCCTTAGAAATGAGTCTTTCTATCTTATTCTTGAGAGCATAACATTATTTTGTATCATGCTCCTTATCTTTGGGTAAAGAAAATATTTATTTAGATTGTGCCTATCATTATCTCTCTTTATAAGTAGTGTATACTCTATGAAATCTTTCCATTTGATGGTTGTTTGCATTTCTACTCTAATAGTGTTCAAATGAGCGGCTATTAGCTCTGGATATACTAATCTTTTTCATATTATATCTCTAGGGTTACTTTTGAGTGTATGGGAGTTGATTGGTGGCTGCTTGTGTTTTGAAGATTCGTTTTTTATTTGTGAAAGTGTGGGTGATCTTACTTTACCATACTCATTTTCTCTACATGTATATGATTTTTTATGTCCTGTTTGACATTAAAAAGACTTTTTATAGTCCCTCATACACAGAGTGATTATGTACTCTACTAAGATATGTAAGCCTTCCACTTTGAGCGTTTTTTTTTTGTTAAATCTCTTCAGGTAGGCTCTAGTATTTTCTCTTGTTTTAGTAATGATAAAGAGCTTAGTTGAGCTCTTTTTAACAAGAACTCTAATACTAAAATGAGTAACCATCTTGCTATATAAATTAAAGAAACTGAATATGTAATTGGGTTCTACATTGTGGTATTAGGCCCATGCAAACCCATGAAATATAGTTGGGAGAATCTTGCACATTAAATAGATGTTTTGTATCATCAATTTAAGACTGCTTCTAACATTCTACACATGCTCTCTAGGGTTAGTGAAATCATCATGGTTGTTTAGATTCATCTTCACGGTGACAAAATATTTGAGAAGAAGAGTATTTAATACATTCTGGCATAATGGAGAATCATTTGGTTGGTAAGCAACCTTTTTGTTATCTTCTCGTCATTGTCTTTTACATTGAGAACCACTCGAGTTGGACTATATAAAGGAGCGATTGTAATGGTGATGGGTGTGATCATGATTGGTTGTGGCCTTATCCTTTGACTTATATAGATATGCCTAAAGGGTTATGTTTGTGAATGCTCATGTTGCGATCGATTTCCTAGCCTGGTAGAGGTGCGAAGATACTCTCGTCAACTTTCATACATGTTATTACGGGTAGTCCATTTTAGAAAGTGTGAAGTACTTTATACATGGTGGGAGTAACGACTAGCTGTATGGTTTGTGATGGAAAAGGAAAAGCTCTGAGTTGTTGCTAAGTGACCAAAACAATTTCATTTAGCGCTCTCATTTGTTGAGCAAATTGATGGAGATGGTGGGATATTTACGAGATAAGAAAATGAACTAGTTTTTGTTTAGTTTCTAGTAATTAATGAAGTTACATAAAAACTTCAAAGGCTTTCTTGGACTTTCCACGACCAATGCTGGTATGGGTTATTCGAGACTCCAAAATAAAGTCCTCTATGCATTTTAGTCTTCTATGCTTAAGTAGTTGTAGCGAATTGTTTAAATAGAAATTGTAAACAAAATCATGTGTTTGTATGCAGCAAAGAGTTGGGTCATCCTGCCTATATTGCTGGGCAGTAGAGGTATTTAAACACCTCATCCATTGACTTTACTTGTAAAGACAAGATATAGCTCATCCAGTCACTGTAGTGTCGTACTTATCTTCTGAAGCAAATAGCTGATCTTCGAAGGAAATATTCCTTGTTGGCTAGAGAAAATAGTAGTTTGATTGAATGTGGTATCGACCAATAAAAACGTATAGCTTAGGAATATTTTAATGCCAAACCAGCGAAGGTAAGATCAGTGACTGACGGGCTGTAATTTTTTTTCTATCTCGAGAGAATCAAAGTAATTTTTCCTTACTTTAATCCACGAACTCTTTTACTAGACTCCGCGAGTCATAAAAGATTTGCATGCAATCAGAAAGAAGGTTCCCACGCAGTAATTCCTATTTGCAGATAGCTTTTTTTTTTCCATGCGTGCTGTTCATCGGTAGTTGAAGAGACATAAACCACGCCGGGTGATAAGCAAATCTCTCAATGTTAATTAGTTTACATTCATGAATCAGGAGATTTCATTCGATATTAAAAAATTATTTATTTTTCCAACAATAACCAATCCTGGCTGTAGGATTCTTTAGGTAAGACAGTGATTTAACATTAGATATAGATCACCATTTAAAAATTGATTTAATTAGAATAGCAAACTAAGTCTACGGATTACAAAAGCAACAAGAAGAAGAAGCAGGTAATTAAATACTACTCACAACAACAGAGGCTGCTTCGTTGAAATCTTGGGATCCCTTGACGCTACCCCAGCTTAAGCTAATCATGACCATATATATATATATATATATATATTTGCAAACTGAATAATTGATTTGTGTATTAAATAAAATAAATTAAAAATTATATGAAGATAAAGAAACATGTTATCATATTTGTGGGAAACTCTTCAATTTTTTATCTTTAATTATAAGACAATAAAATTGTTTCTCATTAAAAATAATAATTTATACTCCATTGAAAATCCTCCTTTTTATTAATATATAATTTTTTTCAAAAAAAAATTTAATATTTTTTTTTCATGGGTTCTTAATTTGATTAAAAAAAAACTAAAAAGAAGTAGAATAAATATAGACATTTTATTCTCATTTAATATTAATTAATAAGCAAATTACTATCAAAATTCCATATATTATACTAATACATAATTATCCCTTAAAACAATCTATAATACCATCATAAAAATATTTGGTAAATAAACCCCCAAAATCTTATAGTTTAGTCAATATTTTATTTGTCTACTGAATTTTAAAAAATCATAATTTGTATTCTGAAATTTATATAAATGCTAACCTTTATAAAAGTTGTCTGATTATTTACAAGTTTGCTATTATTTTTTATTTAATTACTACAAATACCCTTATATTAAATATTAAGATTTTATCATTAAATATATATATAAAAATCTAGCCACCTCTTTCATCAAATCTAGCCATCCAAAGTACCCAACATTAATCCTTTAATGTTTTTGTTTGATTTTTTTTCTTTTGATCATGTGGCATGAAAAGTTTGTATGAATTAGAAATTCGATAATCACCGTGTTTTTTTGCAGGAACCAAAATATATAATATACTTCGTTTGTGATAACTAGGAATTATAATTAAGCTGTTAGGTATTTAGGTTTCTTTTGTTCTTCAAATTATGCTTCGGTTGAGCAACATGTTAAGAGAAAAAAGGTATCTTATTGCAGAGCGTTTCTTGTTTTTAGCTTTCTTTTTCCATCTTTTCTTTTTCATTTATTTGATCAGAGACAACTTTTAAGGTTAAAGTTCTTGGCTCCTTGGAACTGTGCTTGGGTGCTGGAATTCACAGCTAGAAAAGCAAGGAACCTCATTCCTTGTTCAGTAACTATTCTCCCTTATTCTTTCCCAACATTTGCTTTCTATGATTTATGTTCTTAATTGCTTTTATTGTGTTGTTTTTCTAATGAATTTCTCTTTCGATTGCATTGCTTTTTTGTTGTTTGTGGCTGATTATGCTATCTCAAAATAAATATTTATCAAGTATGAGTGGATAAAGAGAGGACTTTCTTAGAGCTTTATTTGTTTGTTAGATGATGTCATTGATTTGTACAGCGTTGACATTCATTTTTGCTTCTTGTTGTGTTGATTTTAACAGTACACCATTTTTACAATTCAAGATTTATTTCTCATAAGCTCAAGAACTGGTCTAATCCTGGATAATTAAGAAGGAAAAACTCTGTATAACTTGTGAACTGGGCAATCGACCAAATTTCTACGGGAGTTTCTTTCTAGCTTTGGCATGCTGGCTGGCTGCACTGTGTCCCCAGCTCGCCTGCCGCTCCTCATCCAGTGGAGTAAGTGACCCACTGACAGTGATATGAACTTCCTAATACTTAAAATGGATTAAAAAACTTCACAAAACCATCCATGGATAAGAGAGAAAGGACAGTGTGAACACAACGGATTCCTCGTCGAGAATTATAACTAACAATTATAAAAATATGGAAGGAAGGGCACGGGCATTTTTCAGTGTGAAGCACTCAAACTCTTTTTATAAATAAAATAAACCTCTGTAAGTAACATATGGACAACGACAGCCTTGGAGCTAGCAATCTGGATCAAACATTGATAAATTAAACCAATAATTAGTGATTAGGAGACTAGACAGCAATATTGTGGCATTGTACAAGGTGTAAATGCAATATACTCTCTCAGGATCTCTCTATTTTTATTTTATTTTTTATTTTTTATCACATGGAAAGAGACCTCGAGTTCCATAGAGAAAAAAAAAATCCATTTAATTTTAAATGAGAAAGTTTATTTAATTTGTACAAGTTTGTAAATTACTATTTGATTGATCCATTATAATTTCATATTTTTTTTATCTCTCTCTCTCATAAATTATTTGATGTTTGCAATCAGCAAGCTGACAAACCCAAATTCAAGGGTCAACTATATATATATAGAAATGTTCCATTTCTACTCTTACGGTTTAAGATTTTTCAATGTTACCCCCATAGTTTTTTAAAAGTTGCAAAATCTCCCTTTACTACTAACTAATTTATAACAAAAAAACTAAATTTTTTCTATATTTTTATTTTATTTTTCTTATTTTCTCTCATTTATTTTCTCTCAAGTCCACATGTATGTTATAAATCAAATTTAAAAGTAGACTGTTTAATGGTTAGGAGTAACATTAAAATTTTTAGAAAACTAGAAGGGTGATTTTAAATTATAAGGTTAGAGTGGAACATTGATGAAATTCTATGGCAAAATTGATTTTGAACCAATTTTCGAGATATCATCCATGTTTATAAATCTGATTCATCATAGGAACGACGTCAAATAATTATGGGGCAGTGTTAATGATTATATATGTAGTTGCCAGAGCCTCTAACAGGGAAAACTTGGAGATTTTGAACCATATCCTGCTTTACTGGTAATTCTGCATTTTTTTGAGCAAACCACATTTTTTACTTTGTTGTTCATGTAGAAATTTGTGGGGTAATTTATGATGTGCAAAATAGAGGGAAAGGGAAAAAAAAATTATGATTCGAAACCTTTTGTTTTGTTTTCTTGATATTGTAGGTTTTTATTTTGAAGTTGTTTAAATTGGTTTATCTTAGTAATGATATCAGATGTTTGGTGAAGTAAACTAGTAAAGTTCAATGTAATGTTGTTGGGAAGTTGCAAGTAGTGAGGTTTTTTCAACAATCAGTGGATGGATTCTTCAGGCTTATAAACTAGACAAATAATTATCAAGATTTATTTTTAGATTTTAGTGATCAAAAGACGTGATTGCAGCCATGAAGAATGAGATACTAAGTATGGAAGGTTGCTAGGGAAGAAACTAGTTAAGGTTGGTTCACCGGATTATAGAATAGAATCTTAATCATTGTGAAGCATTTCTGGAAATTATATGCTGCTTAGACTCGAAAAATGCAAGATCGTTGTGGTTGCTGTTGGAACTGTAAAAGTTTAATACAATGCAGAAGAAAATAAGCTTGACCAGAATCGTTGGAGGCCTTCCTACTGTCATAGTTTTGGATGTGAAAACCTTGGCTTATCAAGCTGTAGTTGATGGTCCCAACTTGGCAAACGAATCTCTTTGAAAGAGAGATTCTGACATTGTTTCATCTCACTTAAAATACATGCAGTTATTTTAGATGTGTTGTAAGGATCTGGTGGCGCAGGTTGTGTTCTTCTGCAATCACTGCCCATTCGTTAAACACATGAAGAAGGATACTGAAATCCTCCTGTTTTCTGCTACAGAAAGGACTTGCAGTTGTTGCTGTATCTTCAAACTCTGTAGCTACTCGCCCACAGGTCCTAATAAGCCCCATTCATTTAGAATAGAGCTGTTTTGAAGTTGTAGTCTGATTTACCCAAAATGGAGTTGTTCTTCACAGGATGGGCCAGAATTGATGGCAGAGGATGCCAGAACACTTAATTACCGTTTCCTTTATTTATACTATGAGTTATGCTAATGCTTGCCTCAACCTGATCCACACTACTGAAGTGTTCTTCTCCTCTCAAGGGAGACAGGAGAAAAAATGAACGTGCAATTACATGAGGAGTTTTAGACATTTGCAATCATAAGAGTGGCAAATTTATTACTTACTACCTACTCAAGGATGCGACGGAGCTTTTCTTTTTGATTATTTATCCCATTCATTGGCTGTTGATGATGGATGAAAGCAAGCACATAGGATGTAAACAAGTCACATTATTGTTTTGGATCAAATATATTAACCAGTTGTTAATAATTTTAGGGACCGAAGTCTGGCAAATGACTGTGTTCTTAGTGGCCAACCAGTATCATCAGTCAAGAAACACAGGTATATGGTATCTTGTTTCTCTTCTTTGTTATGTGCCTTTAAGTTCTCTTTCTGTAATTGAATGCCCAAGTCATTGATTCTTGTTGCCAACAGTGCTGGATGCAGCATAAAGTGGCATGCTGGGGCAGGGTAACCTTCAATGTTTGGTTCCATGATCATAATCCACAGGCCTAAATTTTGTTCTCTGGGATGCTGTCTCCTTTCTGACAATTCATGATCACTGTGATATTCATAGCCTATTATCGATTTTTCTACGGATTCATGATTTTTTTTTTGTTACAATTGCTGTTTCTTTGTTTGCATCTGGTGTTCTAATTCACCGGTGTAGTCTTCCAAGTGCAGAGGGCAAGGTTTAGTTTAACATGTGAGTTATTGTATTGGGATATGTATGTGATATGATATCACGAGTTATGTAGGTTTTACATTCTTGTATTATCTGTTTACTGTTAATAAATTAGAAATGAAAAAAAAGATGTGTTATATAGATAAATGAGGGGGCAAATAGATAAATTAATTTGAAATATATGTATTAAATGAGGAGGCAAATTACTAACAAATTAATACTTAATATTATATAAACATGTGTTATATAAATAAATCAATTTGAAATATATGTATTAACTCATATTAAGCGAAATTAATTTAAAAATACTTTTAAAATCAAAAAACTTATATTATAATTGTTTTCTTTGAGTTTTTATATTTTGAAATCGCTACATAATAATTTTATTATCTATCTCATAGAAGTTATATTTCTCAATGTATACAACCAAACTATCATTTATTTACTTATCTCTTATCCTATTCCGCAATATACTATTAACAATATGTATAACAGAAAAAACTCTCTCTCCATTGTAGCAGTTGCAACCGCTAGAAGTAATGACAATTTAATAAACATATATACCAATGAAAATATCAAATTCTTCTTTGTTTTTATCATTTTCTACTCAGGACTAACAATACCTTCAATACTAGAGAATTCATCATCACTGCATAGATTAATAATATACGTATTAAGTCGGTCATCAAGTATCATAAGATTCACTATAGAGAATTCATTGGGATAAAAATGAGCAATGCGAACAAACTATTCTTTATTGAAAGTAAAGAAAGAGTCACCTAGGTTTAAACATGTCACACAAAGAAGTAATTTCATACTTGTCTCAGTAAAATAATCATCCAACTCATTAAGCTGCATGCCAATGATATTGTTAAACAATTCATAATGAAAATGGTGCAGGTTTGTAATATCTTGTTAAACAATTATATTTTCAAATTAATAGCTTTCTTTTATAAATAATTGGTAGCGATAATATGCATAAACTAGAAATTAATCTATTTTTTTTTAAGATCCAAGTTATTGAATTTTGTTTATAAACTTGACAATTTCTTTTTCAATACCTAATTAATGAATAATGAAATAACAAGTGATTAAGTAATCTTAGAATTGCTAACAAAACATATTGAAGCACTCTACGTCTGCGTTTAAAAACTAACAAGTCATCTATACAGTTTTTGTTTGGCAAACTACTTAGTCTTTTAGCTAAAAAAAAATATAAGCCCTAAAAATTTGATTTTTGTTAGCTACCCACTAAAACTTAGATCCAAAATTCTCAAACTTTCTTGAAAGAGAAAAAAATAAAATAACCCCAACTTAATTTGTTATTTAGAGAATTATACTTGGATCACTCTAGTGATCAAGTATAATTTGAATTTAGTCATCTTGACCAACAAACTAAGAATCATTAAACCTTATTATCCTTGCTAAGAAAATCTTGTTCATCTAAAATAGCATCAATATATCCATTGATGTCAATGACAAGTTTTCAAAAAATTATTAGGAATGGATTTGGGTGAAGGAATTTTAAAAGGGTCAACTGAGACGGGTTATTAACTCTTATATGGAACTAGATCTTCAATATTAAAAGTAAAGCTAATATCAAAGTTAGCTAGTAGGTCAATGAAATAAGCATTTGATCCAACCCTTTATAACACTTTGAATGGTTTGACACTACATGCCTACAATTTTTTTTTTATATTAGAAATAGGATGATATTATTTATGTCTAATCTATATCATGACATAATCTTCATCATTAAACTCATTGTGACATTTAAGTAAATCAGCTTCATGTTTGTATTATGCATTACTTGCTAAAATTTGTTTATTGATCTCATTATGCAAAATCTTGAACTCTATGTGGAAATGATTTAGTTGACTCAAACACTCTAGCATGAATCTCTTGAAAATGTCCTAAAGAGCTCCTCATATGCAGGGGCGGAACCAGGGGGAGGCGAGTAGGGGCCTGGGCCCCTACAAAATATTTTAAATTTTAGTATTTTTAATGTTTAAATATAGGATAATATAATATATATTTTTATTTTAAATAGATAAGTTTCCTAATAATAAATTATATCTTGAGTTTTGGCCCTCCTTATTATATAATTCCCGCTCCGCCCCTGCCAATATGGATCTCCCTAATCAAGAAATCGTGCACTAATGTTTGCGAAATACAAAACTCCTAAAACAAATACCTTTCTTGGAGGTAATGGTCATTTATGATAGGGAGATGTCCATCTCTCAAGGCTATGTATGTCTCTTTAAACTCCAGACATAATTCATTTTCTTTTTTAAGTCTATCAAATCTAGTAACTTGAACACTCATCACAAATAAAAACATAATTTGACGACCTAAAGCATCTACTACATTGTTCTCAACTCCATTTTATGTTTCATTACAAATAAATATGCTTGTAAATACTTAACCCAACTACAATGTGTACAGTTAAGCTTCTTTTAGGAATTGAAATATCGCATAAAATTCTTTATCATAAGTTGAGTATTTTAGTTTAGCATCATCAAGTTTTCCACTAAAATAAGTCGGAGGGTGACGTTTCTGACTAAGTATTCTACCAATTTGAATTCTTAATGCATCACATTCTACTTCAAATACTTTAGTAAAGTCAGGGAATTGTATCATTGGGGCATCATCCTTTTCTTGGCCTCTTCAAATGCTTCACTTGTTATTTTGCTCTATCTAAATTCACTTTGCTTCAAATAATTTATGATAGGAGATATGATAATACTAAATCCTTTAATAAAGCAACGATAAAAAGTAACAAGCCTATGAAAGTTATGGACTTCATGAATATTCTTAGATTCAGACCAATCTATAATCACTTGAACCTTATGGGGATCAAAAGATATTCCTTCACAAAATACTATAAACCCTAAAAAAATCATTCAGTGAACATTTAAGATGTTCGCAAACAAGCTTTTCCTTTTTATGACAGTGTAAACTTTAATAAGTTTATCAAATTATTGCTATTTTGTTTTGCTATAAATAAGGATTTCTCGTATAAATCACTTTTATAATAACTTATTGACTTTCCTTTACAATTATACATGTTCAGTGGAGTTCACCCTGTAGTGGGATAACTTTAGCAATATAGCATCAAGGATAAAATAAATAGGACTAAAAAATAAGGAATAAATCCGACATATAAAAAAATTAAAAGAAGATGGAATTGAAAATAGAACTTCAATTTCATAAATTATTTCAAATAAAATAAATAACAATCAAAATAATAAGAATCAAATCTGATAGATAAAAAACATTTCAACTAAAAAAATGATAAGAGAAAAATAAATAACAACCAAAAGAATAAGGATCAAAGTTGATATAAAAATCAAATTAAATGAAATTTTTAAGAGATGAAATTGAAAATAAAAATAAAAATAAAAGATTTAAATTTTATAAGAACAACTGTTTTCTTTTATAAAAGAAAGAACATAATATGTATCAGTCTCAACACTTTTAATTAATATCTAATTTTAATAGAGAATTGACCAAGAATAATGTTTAATGCAATATGAATATTATAATTATAAAAACTTTATAATTTTTTTTACAAAATATTTTTATTTTAAGAATTTTTTATTTTATTTTAGATTCATTAATCAAATATTAAATTTATTAATTAAATACTTAATGAATATTAAATATCAATAAAACCTTTATTAAAATTAAATATGTATACATAAACAAAATGAATATTATATATAACCAACTAATTAATTAACCAAATGATTTACAGGATATATATATTAACACTTTGCATTCAACAACTTGGATTTTTTTATGGCATAGTTTGTTGGGAGTGGACGTGAAGATGAGGGGTATAAAATGCTTGATCTACAAGGAAGACCGTGTAAATTATACAAAAGCAATTACCACTGAGATTTTCTGTACACCGATGGGGAAAGTCACCTAACCATTTCAGCTCTTCCTGATATGTAATTATACAAGGCCCAACTTATGTTTCTTGATTAGGTTTGTACTTTTAAATTCATGCATCACATTCCCTGTTTCCTTTAATTT
>Ga0325411_1003590_pt1 | contig 17559 bp, 9 predicted proteins | sample PopdelMetagenome_13_FD_206181 | JGI IMG/M metagenome (GOLD analysis project Ga0325411, IMG submission 206181) | Populus deltoides microbial communities from Bellville, Georgia, United States - Xylem-PdIQD-R4 | ecosystem: Host-associated > Plants > Phyllosphere > Stem > Wood/Secondary xylem...
GGAGAAAATACAATTTAATCAACATTCTCTCTCACTTTTCAGTCCATTGAACTCTCATCTCATTAACCCAGGCCATCTCCATCAACTCATCAACTCGCCAGCAATTCATCATTAACTCATCAAATAGGAAAAAAATAAAGAAAGAAGAATCTTAATAGCCCAAAATAAAGTTCACGAAAAACAAATAAAAAATGTCCAAAAATCTTGATACTTGGGCTATAGCATGCACCTGGACCAAGTCCAAGAATGTTGGCCTCTTGTCTCTTGTTTTTCTTTTTTTTTCCTTTTTTTTTCGTAAGAATAAAATTAAAATAAAAGATGAAGAATTCTTAAAGTGGGTAAAAATTGGGCACTGATGATTATTTATTATACTAACTACCAACTATTAAATAATAAAAAATAATTGAGTTTTATATCTTTAATTTTTATTTTAGTATAATTAAAAGTGCTTTTATATTAAATATCAGAATTTATACAAATTATTCAAATTTTAAAATAAAAAAATTTTAATTTAATAAATATTTATATCCATTCACTTATAGGTAATTGAAAATATTTAACAATAATAAAAATAAAAGAGATTTCTCTTAATACACATGCAAAGTACATAAAAATTAATTTCAAATATATATTGTGAGTTTTATGGATAGTAATTTTATTTAGTTCCAAATGATTGATGAGAATAAATCAAATATTATGAAGAAATATTAATAATATTTATGAACATTATATGTCAAATAAAAGAATAAACTAAAAACAAAGCTTATTTTGAACCCAAACACATTTGATTTAGATAATGGGGTAATAGGTTTTCCTTATTTTCCATTAACAGTGAAAATACTAAAGTATTTTTTAAGACAAAAAAATATATATTAGTTAAATATCTTTAAAGCATATATATATAAAGCTTGTATTCAGGGTTATTTTTGTCATTTCATTCTTGAAACTGAAATTTTTTTTGTTAAAATTTATAAATTTTTTATTATTTTGAGTAATTTTGATAAATAAATTTTAAAAAATAAAAAATATTATTATTTTAATATATTTTTAAATAAAAAATATTTTTAAAAACAATGTGTTACCTGTTGTTTGCTTTTCCATCGACATCTCAGAAAGAAACAAATGGCGAGAGGATTAGCGGGCGGGTGGGTGGGCGGATGTCGGCCAGATGCCACGCATGCATCAACCGGTTACAAGTTTGACTCCTGGCAATAAGAGGTAACGACATCTGTCATCCTGGCAACTTGCCGACTAAGAAAGTGGTCATCTCCCAGCAATCAAGTTGCCGACTACCTTTCCACCAAAAAAGAAAATGCAAGTGGCACCACTGCCCACTTCCTCTTTAATTTAGATTTGTCTTCGGTGCATTCCAAACAGGACTTTTGATATGGATTTGACTTTCTGACAAATGATAGGTATTTGTCGTGGCCTCATTGATATTAACAGCGTAACTGTTTTCTTTTCTTTTAATTAAATTTAATTATAATATTAAATTTAAGTTTAATTAACAAATAAATAAAATTTAATTCATTTTATTTTTTTATATTATGTATACCACCTTTATTTTATCCTTCAAATATCTTTTTTTAAAAATAATATGTAAATGAGTATTAAAAACAACTAGTTTTAATTTTTATTTCTCATCTGTGTTTGACTCTAATTTTTATTTTTTATTTTTAAATACTAAATTTGATATTTGATATTTGATATTTGTTTTTAAACACTTAAAATAATTTTAAATATATAAAATTTTATTAAAGTACACAAAATGTCAAATGTTGACAGCTCCTAGATTATCCACACCTAAGGCAAGTCGGCAACCGAAAAGCTGTGGTACCCCCTGCAATTATATATATATATAAAACTGAAATGCTTAAAGGCGCGGATAACTACTATTCATCAACGTACATTATACTCTGAATTACAATAATAATTAACTGTGTATTGTTTTCTTTTAATTAATTTTTTTTATTTTCAAATTTGTTTTTATAAGAATCGAATCTTGTAATTTATTTATTTTCATCTTGCTTTTTTTATAGGGTAAAAGTAATTTATGGGATTGTGAGAGTAATTCAAGTTGTCTGGTAGGTGTTTTTTTCTTTTTAATTAAACTTAACTTTATTATCGTCATTTTTTTTTCTCATGTAATTAAAAAAAATAATTTTTTAAAAAAATTATGTTATTAAACTCTATAAAATCTATAAGTTTGGTTGATTGACATGGCTCGCGGGTTTAGCAAATTTAACTTTTTTTTCGATTCCATCTATATTATGATAATTAGGAATTTAGTTTTATAATTATAAGGTTATCGCGGTCTTAAAAAAAATTCGGTATTGGGTTGGTGTTTGATTTTGCAATCATTGATTTTTATTATCATATAATTAAATGAAATATAGTTTTAAAAAACAAATTACAATCTCAGCGGAGTCCATAACCCAATTCACAGATTTCGTGTGCTAGCCTAAGTTACCCGATTCATAGGTTTGACCGGTTTATCCACCGACCGGTTATGTTTCTTTTTCGTCCTTTATTTGTTTTATTATTACTTTTTTATTATTTTATTTTTCAATATTGAATTGATTATGAAATAGACTACATGATTTATTTTTATTTATTTTATATAGGGTTATCATAGTCTCAAATAAATATCTATTTTAAGGGTGGTGTTTAATTTTGCAAGCATTTATTTTTATTATATAATTAAATAAAAAAAAGTTTATAAAAAAGGTTATTAGACCCAATAGAGTCTATGACCCAAGTCGTAAGGGACTGAGGTTGATCCACTTTGTCATTATCTTAATATTTTTTAAAAAAACTATCACCTTGAAGTTTTTTAAAAAGTTAAGTTATGTATTTACCAGTCATTCAGGTTACTTTTGCATCCTTAAAATCAATCAATTTAAGTCAAGCCAGCTACCACGTGGTTTAATTGGAAACTTGAGTTAGATAAAAAGTTAAGACGAGAGATTTTAAGATTGACCCATTTGGCTAAGTTTAATAACACTATAAAAAAAAAAAAAACCCTTTGTGCTCCTAACATTCTTTTTTACATTAAAAAAAAATGATCTATCGTGGTGGAGTATGGGCCAATAAACTAATATAAAAACTAAAAGAATTGTGGTTTTTAAACAATGTCAACTATTCATTTTTACAATACAACTTTTTATACTTCGCTCATTAAATTTTATTCTTTTATATTTATATTTTTAAAATTTATATTAGCATGGTTTTATTTGTTAAAGTTTATTTTTCTTTACATACTCTTACATATATAAAGTATAAAAAATAATCTAGCATTAAATTAAAATCGATGAGACAAAATACAATTGTAGATTATAGTTAAAAAAAAATAAAAGAACAAATATCAAATTTAAAACAAGAAAAACATAACTTTTTTTATTTTTAGCAAGGTAAACTTCTATGTATTATTTAGTTTTTTATATTTCAGTTTGAAATTTTATTTTTTTAACATTTTAGTCCTAAGATGTTGAGAAATTAGCAAGAAACCTGTTGATTGATTGTTAATCTAAAACATATTTTTATTTGTTGGTCTCATCTATAGTTTAAAGCTAACCTTCTTTCATGAGAAAGTCTCTATTTTATCAAATTAAATCCTAATCGTTCTAAAACTCTAATTTTAGCATCACATTTATTTTCATTTTTGTATCTTTAATACTTAAAAGTATATTTTATAGTATAATTTTACTCTCTTAGATGTTAAAGTCTACAATTAGATCCTAACACTCCAAATAACAAATTAATTATTATGGGATTTTTGGTATTTTGATCAAAGCCTAATGGATAATCATAAATTGGTTATGATATCGATTTTGAATTTTTAAAACATGATAAATATGTGATTTTATCATTTTTAGAAAATATGCATGAAAAACTTTTAGGATTTAGCCATATGCACGAAAAAGTTTTTGAATTTTTGAATTTTTTGAAATTTCAGAGAAAAATAAGATATTTTTAATATCGGGTTCGTAGCTTACATTATAAGTCTATGACCTAATATCAGGCAAAATTATTGAAAAAACATGTGACAGAAGGGAAAAAAAATTTCAAAATGGTCCTTGAAATTTTCAGAATTTTTTTTGGCTAAACATTAAAATAAAAACAAATTAAAAACTAAAGGAAAGACATTAGGATGTGTTCGAAAAACACACCCTTAGTCTAGGGGGCTGGGCTAGTTGGGCTCAAGACCCATGCTTAGTCCGGTTGGGTTGGGTCGACTGAAAACCTAACAATTCCTTCTTTTTTAAAAAAATAAAAAAAACAAGATGAGCTACGCTAAGTGTTCACCCAGCTTACATAGTCATTGGCCTAACCCAATGACTATGTAAATTTTGTAACATACAAAATGTAAATTAATATTCATGTTCTGCATATTTTAGTTTCAAGGCATACCAGGTTGAAAGAAGAAGAAGAAAAGGTATTTAGGTCAAATGTGTACTTGGCTACTGTAGCTGAGAGGTTGAGCGTGAGGATGATGGAGACGCTGGTGGAAGGGTTGGCGGTTGGCAAGACTGTTGGTGCTCCTATTGCTGGTCTGGAGAAAAAGCTTCTCTGCTGCTGTTGTTGTTCATGGATGAAGTGGAGGAGAGAAGGTGGTAAAGGAGATGCATGACTATTGGTGTAGGAGGCTGGCATTGGTGAAGGCAAAAATGGTAGGGAAATGGTTTGGTGGTGAAGAGGAGATATGGGGGAGGTTAAGCCGAGAAGGACAAAAAAAATGGTGTCAATGATTTTTTTTTTTTACTCTCTTTTTACTCTAATTTCTCTTTTATTTATACATGAAATTCACCTCTATTTATAGGAGATGAAAGATAGACATGTGATCTTTATTAGGAATAAATCTTGACCCTTTATTCGATCGGAAAGGATCCCACCCATCAACCAAAAGTCATCATCATAAGCTAAAAAATTTGGCTGCAAAGGTTGATCGGGCCAGTCTCTTTTACACGGTGTGTATTTTACACGTGTTAATAACTCTTCCCCCTTTTCATTTAAATTAGTTTCTGAACTGGCAAGTTTTAAATTTATACTTAAAACTTTAATAGTTTTGAATCAATGAAATTTTTTTTTTTTACCAAACTGAGTATTAACCAAATGCTAGATTTTTTCCTTGAGACTCAAGAATTCTATACAAAGCTAATCATTGAGCTCAACCCAAATTAATTCAATGTGAAAATGATGTATTTAAAAAATATAATTTAAGTGACAAAAAAAAAATAACATCGTGAAATCACTTTTGTAATAATATTACCTTTGTCTAGGTTTATAGTGTTTTTAGCTCTAGTAATTTCACTTCTTGTTTTAGTTTCTTTTACTAATAATAATAAATTATTATTATTATTATTATTATTAAAGATTAAAAAAGAAGAAGGAAGAACTAAAATAATAAGGTTGGTAGTAAAGAAAATATAGAAGCAAATCTTATCATGATAGAAAATTATGGATAAAAATTAAGAAGAAATAAAAATAGAAATATAATTAAAGAATAAATATTAAGAGATACCAAAATATTTGTATACGTAGATTCTTTCCCACAAAAAAATATATAATTAACAAGAAATATCATTATGAAAACGGTATATACCTGCCATGCTATTTCTATGCCACCAAATAATTATAAATCTCGATTTGACTCACAGATCTGTACGAAAACGAGGAAGGAAAAAAGGCAGCTGCGGCGCGGCATCTCGAGTATGGTCCTACCAATGGGCTCAAAAATTATAAATTATTTAACTAAGATTTCTTATCAGCATTATTATAGAGTTCAAAATGTGGTTTGAAAATAATTTTTGGTGGCTCAAAAATAAAAAATTATATTATATATAAAAGAAAACCTTAAAGTTTAAATTTATGTTAATATCAAAAATAAATTTTAAAAAAATTAAAAAATATATTATTTTAATATATTTTTTAAAATACTTTAAAAACAACCGTTATAACGATATTAAAATGTCACTTTAATTTCACATTTTTATTCATTTTCATGAATAAATACGCGTAACTTTAAAAGTTTGAGGCATCTAAAAGAGAATGGATTAAATATTTTAAAATTAATAATTATGCAAACCATTTCAGTTAGTTTTGATCAAGGTTGTTAATTTTATTTTAGTAGTTGTTTTGTTTTTTCAATTGAAATGAAATGTTTTAGTTTCGGAGTGTTTCGGCTTACCGTTTCGGGATTGTACTGTTCATATATAAATATAAATATATATATATATATATATATAAATTTAACAAACATAATTCAAATTCAAGATAAATTAATTATAAACTATGTAATACAAACACAAATGCCAAACAAATATAATTTTAAAATTTAAAATATTTCTAAATAGTCAAGATTAAATAGATCTTTAACTTAAAGTAATTCAACTTAAACAAAATATCAAAATATTATGAAAGTAAAATATTTTAACACAAATATTTTAAATATAAAGTTAGGTCAATGTTATCAAGGCTAATGGAATCTAAAGCATCCCTTATTTTGCTCAAATTCCTATAAAATATAAACATGAAAAAACAACAACATGAATATAAACCATATATAATAGTGATAAATCTAATTTTAAAAAATTAATATCATTGTTAATGAAAATAGTAATAATAATTTTTAATATTATTATCAATATCATTGTTATTGAAAATAATAATGAAAAAAGAGCTTTTTATAATTGGGTGGTTTGATTAATTAAATTGAACAAAGTTCTATTTGATTTAATGGCTTTTCAAGAACGGAACGGAATACGTGGAATGAAACCGGAATATTCCGAACAGAATTTAGCCAAAAAATTCAAAACAAACCAAGATTTAAAATAAAATAAAATTTATTCTATTTTATTCTATTATTCTAAATAAAACTAAACAGAATTGATGACCTCGGTTTTGATAGGAAAAAAAGCACAGTAACTTTTATAAGAATACTATTAAATATATAAAACAGAATCTTAAAATAGTTAAGCCGTTTCCTCTTAGATACGGAAAACAGGTGGGGTCGTGATTTTCAAGTTGAAACGGTACAGCTTCCATATCTGGAAGCTTGACGCGGCTAAGACACGGCCTCTCACCAAACCTAACCTCGTCCTCTAGTTTTCAGAACTCCTACCGTCTATCTAACGACCAATCACTTTGGAAAACACTTAACCATCAGTTCCTCTCTTTTTGTTCATGTCTTAAACAAAACAAAGAAACCAAACCATGAGGAACAGTTTCAGTTTTGACAGACGCCACCTCGTCCTCACCATCCCGATCCTCCTCCTCCTCCTCCTAATCACAACTGTGCATTCACGTTACTCCCCCTTTGATCCGTCTGATCTAATCTCCGATGGCGTCCACAACAATCAGTCCCTTAATCAAACTACATCATCGCCTTTCCATCTCGCCCTCAAGAGTAGCGCAGAGGAGACGTGCGAGCAGACCTACGGCTTCCTGCCCTGCACTACGACGGTGATTGGAAACTTGTTTTTGATTCTCGTCTATGGCTACTTGATGTTCTTTGCCGCTACATATCTGTCTAGTGGGAGTGAGCTTTTGCTTCAGATTCTGGGACCTGGTATTATTGGTGGCTTGTTTCTTCCCGTCCTTGGTGCTCTTCCTGATGCATTGCTCATTCTCGGTAATTTCATCTCCTTTTTTCTCTTTTTGGTTGTGGAAAATATGACTGATTTGAGGTGGAATCTATTAATTTCAACTTTTACTAATCTCGTTTTGTGATCTGGACATTTAGGATTTAATTAAAAATGACAACGAACATTTTGGATCTAAAAATGTTCGTTGTCATTTTTAATTAAATCCTAAATGTCCAGATCACAAAACGAGATTAGTAAAAGTTGAAATTAATAGATTCCACCTCAAATATATAATTTTCGGTGTGAAATTATCTGGTTTTTGAATCTGATGGTTTTACCGGCAAAAAAAAGAGTTTTTTATTTTCTTCCTCTAGATTTTGTTTTTAAAAATTTGTAGTTTTTAGATTTTTTCTTTTTGTGCTTTATACTGTTGCGTGCTTTTTACACACACACACACTTTGTTTACCTCTTTCTATATTTTTTCTATAGTCATTTATATTTACTTATAGCATTAAACATTTACAGTGAAACATTGAATCTGAAAATGAAAAGAATTAGTTTTTATGTGAATTCTGTGTTACGGATACAAGGAAAGTGATTGTCGAATCATTTTGATTATTACTGCCAATTGTATTGTATATGGCGATTTTGGTGACACGAGATAGCTTTTGTTTGGTAACATTGTCTAATTTTCTCCCCTTTGCTCCATAGTTTCTGGACTTTCTGGAAGTACTGAAACTGCTCAAAACCAGGTCTCGGTTGGAATGGGCTTGTTGGCCGGGTCAACTGTAATGCTTCTTACAGTTATCTGGGGATCGTGTGTTGTTGTCGGAAAATGTGACATGCGTGAGACAGAAAACTCTGCAATAGACCGAAAGGACACAAAAAGATTCAGCCTAACTGGTATGTCTCTTTTCTTAGAATTAACATGGTATCGACAGAACTTAGAGACAGACGCTGAGTTCTGAAAGATTTAAAGCACTATGGCATCAGAAAATGTGGTTAATATTGTTTACCATTCTTTGTCTTGGAAGATTATAAGCAGTATTTCTTAGATAACATGCAAACTGAAGTATCAGACTTAGCTTATTTACTTAAACTAGTGGAGAAATCTTGCGAGGCTGTTAATCTGGTAAAATCTAGAGGTATAAGGTTATGCTCAATCTGTATCAGTTTTCTGAAGCCCAGATTTACATTCCTAGACAGGATTTTTTTGTGCAGTTTAATTGTTTCCTTGGTTTTTTTAGGATAAATGCTACCCCTCTCTTTTAGAAAACAGTGCAAGTGATGCATTTTGTCTTGCGAACACATATTTATTAAATATGTTGCAATTAAATGTATGATGCATGAGGACATCAAATATAGTGAACATTTTCATAAAATTTCTTGAGATTACACATCATAAGCTTTCCGAATATTGAATGCTGCCCTTTTGTACATGATATAATGGTTCTAATTGCCCTCTCACTTAAGAAGTTATTTAATTATATACGCAAGATTGCCAGTTATACAAGGAAATTTAAATCTCTACGTGCTAATTACATAGAGTAATTTTAGGAAGCTATACATCTAAATCTCCTCTTCTATTTATGAGAGTATTTACAACCTAAATTAACAGCTATTAACAAGGCATAATTTATGGCATTCTATTGACCCTCCCGGCCATAGTTTTTAAACCCGACCCGGCCTGGCTGGTCGACCCGAGACCTGGCCGATCCGGGACTGAAACTGGGCCGGGTTGAAGAAAAGCTAGAGGAAGGAAAAACCCGATGTGACTCAGCGGGTTGACCTGGTGTGACTCGGTTGACCCGGCAAGACCCGGTCAAAACCTGGTTGCAATCCGTTGATTTTTTTTTACTAAAATGACGTTATTTTAATTAAAAAAATAAAATTGACCCAAGCGACTCGATGACCCGGTCAAAACCCGGAACTTGGGTCTTGGATCGGGCCGGGCCTTGGATCGGGCCGGGTCTGAAAACTATGCCCCGGCAAATTGATATGGGTTATCCATAAGCATCAATTTGTTTGTAAGAAAATTATGTTGCTACCATGTTAGAGCCTTGGTAAAAATATTTGCCACTTGAAGATTGCTAGACACGTGAGGAAGAGATAGTTTGAGCTTCTAGCATATACATTTGCTCATGGGCATAAATTATACCAAGAATGACAATTAATCACTAGAAACTTGTCCAGAATTAATTTTTTTTAATTTTATTCCCCTCTATATCTTGGTTTTTATAAAGCATACACACCTAAAAATATGAAGATTTGTATAAGGCTTGAAATATGGAGACTCGAAATCCAAAACTGGGGAAGGCAATCTATTTATGAGAAAGGTTGTTGTGGTAAATGCTTCTACCAAAAACTTAGGAGGAACTGAAGGCTTAATGAGCATGGTTCCGACAACATTTAAAAGATAACGATTCTTTCGTTCAGCTACTCTATTTTGTTGTGATGGACAAGAATGTTGAGAGAAAATATGCCTTTAGATTGCAAGAAAGATTGGAACACATGAGATATATATTCTCCACTCGAGTCGAACCAAAGAATTTTAACATCAACTGAAAATTGAGTGTCAAAAAGAGCTAAGAATAGTTTGAACATATGAAAAACTTTTGATTTATGCTGCAAGAAATAGATCCATGTATATTTGCTGTGGTCATTAATGATTGTCAGAAAACATTTGTATTGGGCATGAGAAATAATAAGACTAATACCTTAAACATCACTATGAATGATCTCAAAATTATAGGCGGCTCTATTTCCTTCAGAAGGAAAGAGTTAGGTTTTACTTTTGCCAAGTTTACAAGTTGCACAATTAGGAAACACAATGGAAGAAGAATACTCTTTATTATTCAATAAACCAAATTTCAACATATTACATAGAACTTTAGAAGATAAAGACAGTATAGAGAAATAAGGCAAACTTTGTGGAATAGGTAGTTGTAGATAAAAAGGACATCTATGCTTAGACCCCTTCTTTATCAATTGCCTGACATTTGATCCTGCACAACAAAAACCACAAGGAGTAAGATGTACATCATAATTTTGGTCTACAAAGCTGGCCAAAAGAAACTAAATTCAGGTGATATAAGAACATCCTTAAAGTAAGAAGATGTCTCACCAACTACTATATTGGGTAGAGCGCTACCATTGGCTGTTTGAATATGTGAAGAGCCACGATATTCTCTTACATTACTTAAATCATTTAGAGAATTATTCATATGATTAGAAGCACCCGCGTCTAAGATCTAAAAGAGAGATGAAGAACCAGTACCTTGAAGACCCAATGTTGAAAATACACTAACGATCATTTCTTGCATTGTTTCCTGAGTTAGAAAAGGTGCTAGAGACTATAAACCAGCAACAGAAGTTACAATAACAAGCATAGTTGGCTATAAGTCACCAGTAACAACAACATGATAGACCTTGTTGAAGCGTTAAGGATGAATAGTACAATCCTTAATAATGTGCCCTGACTACTTGCAGCAATTACAAAATTCTTGAGGATAGTTGGGAGCATTATGACCATATTTCTTGCAACTATAGCATTATGTGGTGCTCATGTCACAACCCTTGCCCTTGCCTTAAGCAACATAGGCAACTGAGACAGTATTAGAAGCAACACAAGACTGCTCCATAATATTTCAAGTATTGAGCGTTGTTCCTCACGCAAGAGTTCTCATAACAGACCTTCAAAGTCAGAATAAGATCTCTATTTACTAGAGAGGCACAAATAGATTCAAAGTCAAGCCTCAATTTCATTAGAAATTGATCTCTTTGTCTGGTTTTGTGTACGTGTTGTATTATAGATCCCCTTAAGTATAGTTAACAATGGCCAACTCAAGCTGGAAACGCCTAACATTGTTGTCATAGTTATAGACTTGCTTGAGATAATTCCACATAGCATTTGCAGACCTATGAGGACATAGAGATAATAAGATGTGGCTTTATAGAATCAAGAATCTAGGATGTGATTTTATTATCTTTGGCATCCCAAGCTTCCTTGCGGTCAGAGACCTTTCCCCGGTAGATCCTCTTTTGCTACTACCATCTATATGTCCCCACGACTCTTTACCCTTTAGGAAGGTCTCCAATTGAAACTCCCAAGCAACATAATTTTTGCTAGTAAATCTATCAGAATTGACAAACAATATCAACTTCTCCATAAGTACTAAGGCTATGATTGGGAAAACTAGAACTAAGATTTCTTAGAGAATGACTCTGAAACCGTAACAGAATGGTTCGAATTGCCCTCTCTTGAGAGGGTCTTTCATTAAATAGGCAAGATTGCCAGTTATGCAAAGAAACTTAAATCTATACATGCTGATTACATAGTGATTTTACGAATCTATACATGGTAAGTTAAATCTCCTCTCCTATATACAACCTAAATTAACAGCTATTAATAAGGCATAATTTATGGCATTCTATTGACAGTGCAGAAAGGGAAAGGATGAGTGAAAATCAGAAAAAAATGTAATATTTAGAGGGAGCTGAGCTTAGCAGCAGATGTATGAAAGGAATGATGGGGGGAGGGATTTAAATCCTACAGAAATTGAAAGAGAGGGGGAGGGGCTGGGATTGTGAAATGTGAAACATTATACTGATAATGGAAGCCATCAAATTCTGAAGTAATTACATGGTTACTTGTATGCCAATTTTATAAACAAATATCATTCTAAAACAGTGCACATTCATTATCAAATTTATTGCATTGATTACAATTGGAGCTGTGATGTGAAACAGTATGAAAATTGTGGTTGAATATACTAGATGCCTCCATACTCAAAATAATTTATCCATGTCTGCAGGCAGTGGAGTTAGTACTGATATTTGGACATGCTATGCTGCAAGAATAATGGCTATATCTATTCTTCCATTTATTGTTGTTCAACTACTGCAAACCCTCCACTCAACTTCAGGAAGGCACTTAGCAGTCTTGATTGGGCTAATTTTATCTCTTGCTATCTTGATATCTTACTGTCTTTACCAGGTAACTATTTTTCTTTCCTGTGTACCTAGTTTGTAGATATTATTAAGCTGTTTTTTCCATTGAGAAGTTAAAAGCTACCTCGTTGTTGCAGTCCCCACTTCTTTGTAGCCCATAAAATTACAAAGGCTTGCTTTTGGCTGCAAATTTTTGGCAGGAACTAAACGGGCATTCCACATGCTTTCATATTTTGTAGTTCATTGAAATAGGAGCCCATGTTTATAATTGAACTCGGTATGCTTGGGAAGCATAGTTTTGAGCTTGTCCCTTATGTTTCTAATAACGCAGTTAGGTTATCTTTTCTCTTAATATAACCTCTCTAGATTGGGGCCCTACAATTTGACTTAATTATTATGTTAATTCCTAAACAATTTGACATTGCAAATGTTGCTAGGTTCAGTAACATGTTATAATTTCAAAGATCGATGAAGTTTATTTGGTTTTACTTGGTTAAGGATGATATGCATACTAAAATTACCATAAAGTTTCGATCTCTATGGTTGCACAGTTTCCAACGTTGATGCATATTAAGTTTAGATTCTTTTGATACCCTCGTGAGACCTAATAATTCCTCCAAGTTTCATTATATTCAAAATTCTACAAATGTCATTTAATGATTTTGTACTTGACAAATTAATCTGGAAATCAACCTCTTGATTAGTGGTAGCCTTTAAGGGCTTAAGTGTTTCTCCGTACTCTGTGAACATAGTAAATATACCGTTTGTCATCATGTGAGTGAGCTGCATCCTAAACTGACATGCACCTCTTGGAAGGTGACTTGCTGGATAAGGTGTCTTGTCGAGTTGCCAGTTGCTACTTCAATGAAAATGTGCTCAAAACCAAAGTACTTTCTTTTCCATATTGTGAGAAATTCACATCCAAAGAATCTGGTTTTGGTAAAGGAGTATGAACAGACCCCTTATCATCACAGACTTCCTGTTTTTTGAGGTGTGACTTCTTCCTAGTTTAGACCAGAATTTTAAGAGCCAGGCAATTATTTGGTAAATCTAGTTTATTTTCAGTAGACCCTAGCAATTTGCAAGTTTTAGTCAAATCTAGAATGTGAATATCTGTAAGCTTCGTAGAAACTTTTTTTTTTTTTTCAGTTTTTGCTCTAGGTAATTAATGGCTTATTGCTCTAAGCGAGTGCAAAAAATTTAGCTACCAGTGTATGTTTTCTCCATTCTACGGTCTGTGATTTGTTTACAATGTTTCAGGTTTGTTAGGGTGGATTAGTTTGAATATACCAATGTAAGATTGTGCATGCTATATTGTGCAAATAATTACTTCAATTTTTCTCTTTTTTGTCACTGAAGAAATTTATTGCTAGTAATGTTTTTAACAATTGTCGGACACCCATACAATATATGTTTGAACTTGATACTACTTTGGTGTTTTCCCTTGCTTAAAATAGGTTAGGAATCGACTGAGTTGCCCTATTTAGTAGTTATATTTTAAGGCCCAAATGTTAGATACTGCGGCTTGGGTTCTTGTTATAATTGAGTCAAATAATGTGTGTTTGGTGCCTGCCTGTGTGTTATCAGATGCTACAATCTAGCCTTCTACGACCTGTTTTTGGGGCTTCTTTCCAAATTAATGTTTTTCCTTTCATATTATATCGGACAGGTCTTTCAGCCTTGGATCCAGGAGAGAAAACTTAAGTATACAAGGCACAAACTTGTGATGTCAGGAATTTTAAAGCATTTAAAACAGCGTGCTTTAGGAAGGCTTTTGGCTGATGACAGTTCACTGGATGAAAGTGTCGTACAAAAGTCAGTTCCATGCTTCCATTACACCTGAACTGATAGTCTTTGCCTTTCAATCTATACCTCTTTTAATTTGTAATTTTCTAATGTATACACCATGCCAGGTTGTTCGACAATATTGATGAGAATGGTGATGGTTGCCTTTCTGCTTCTGAATTAAAGGCACTGGTCATAGGAATCCGGTTTGAAGAGATAGACTTCGACAAGGATGATGCTGTTTCTAAATTAATGAAAGATTTTGACACATCTAATGATAATCTTATTAATTTTACGGAGTTCATTAATGGTATCCAAAAATGGCTTGATGAGGCAATGCGTGTAGGAGGTGGCTCTCCTGACCCTGGTCCCCGGACACATAAGTACTTGGATAACTTTCATGATGTAAGTGGCAGTATTGTGGCTTACCTTAGTGCCATAGTATCATATGATCATTTGATTTCGTAATTCATGCAGAAAACAAAGAAAGCACACGCTCTATTGGGGTCTAAGGAACCAGAGGAGGGAGAGAGTGATGGGGGAGTCAAAAACCCCAGGTGGACGTCCTTCAAAGCATCACTGATGTTGTTGGCTGGTGCTGTTATTGCTGCTGCTTTCGCGGATCCTCTGGTGGATGCTGTTGACAATTTCTCTGATGCAACAAGTATTCCTACTTTCTTCATCTCATTTATTGCTCTTCCGTTGGCTACCAACTCTAGTGAAGCTGTATCAGCAATCATTTTCGCTAGCCGTAAGAAAGTCACCACTGCCTCGTTAACATTTTCTGAGGTGTGTTTCTTACTTACCAGTCCCAGTGTTTCAGCTTCCTGCTCTTTAAAGTTGATTATAATTTACTGTAGGCATTTGCAACTATTTAAAAGGTCACATTTCAATCTAAAATAGAAAAATTTCGAGTACAGTTTTATAGCTTGTCTTCAAGAATATAATTTCTGATTGCCAAAGGAGGCAGCATCAAAAGCACAGTGCTATTCTGAACTTGTTATTGATTTCTATTTCCAAGCTGAATGCATTTCAATTTGAGATGGTTCCTTGCATTATCTCCTCTAAATGTTAACTCATTTCAGTTGGGCATGTGATGCAGTATCCTGTCTAAAAACACCCCATACAGCACTAACCATTTACATGGTAGTGAAAAATGGGATATCCTAAGAAGCACAAGCTCAATGAACCACTTACGGAGACTCATAGTATGGATGGTAGTTGTGCTTTCTGAAAGGTTGCCTTTGAAATGACTTGCCTTTATTACAGGGGATGAAAATAAACAAAGAATTATCCTCTGTTTAATTTCAGAGATAACTCTGTGCCTTGCTTACATTCTTAGGAGGCAACTTGCAGTCTTATGTCAGTATATAATCATGCAATCATAGAAGAAACTGCGGTTCTTTTGAATGCTGACCTTGATGGCTTTTCTTACTGCAGCTATATGGGGCAGTCACTATGAATAATGTCCTTTGCCTATCAGTATTCTTGGCCCTTGTTTACTTCAGGGAATTGACCTGGGACTTCTCAGCTGAAGTGCTGGTTATTTGTATTGTGTGCATCGTGATGGGCGCCTTTGCCAGCTTCCGCACCACATTTCCTCTCTGGACCTCTTTTCTGGCATACTTCCTGTATCCATTCTCTCTGGTACTGGTCTATGTTCTTGATTATGTCTTGGGTTGGTCATAGGTTTGTGCAAGTTGAAATCAGAGCAAGGCTCGTAGTTTGATCTTGTGGGATGGTTCCTGTTTGATAGCGAACATATGGACTTTTATGAGAGTGTTTTTTGGCTGTCCAAGCGTGGTTATGAATTTTGTTGGACACATGAGCTGATCCAGAAGACATTGTACATGTGATTTTCTTGTGACATTTCCTATTTACAGTTGTGTGCTTTTTCAGACTTCAAAGCTCCGTTCCCTCCTGGAAAACAACCCTTGCCCCCTTCCTCTCTCTCTCTCTCTCTCTCTCTTTCTCTCTCGTTGTGATTTAATATGCTACTACATAACCTCATCTTTTGCTGTGTTTTTTTGCCCTTTTTAGCAGCTAAGCAAGACACAAACGGGACAGGGATTCTAATGGATGCAAAACAAGGATTCACCTAATACGAATATCTTGGCAATTTCCTTACTAATCATAAGGGATTTGGTTAATGCTCCAGCTAAACAGAACAAAACTGGAAAAAAGACACCACACGAAAAATTCCCAGGGGAGGTTGTCGTGTGAGGGGAGACATGCAGCATCTCCTGACATCATCATCGAAAACATTATTACAAAAAAAATACGATTGTGAGGAGATTTTATTGAAAGTGTGAAAAAAGATGACGAAGAATAAAATGAATTGAATATTTACTTAGGGTTAGTATACATAAATTACAAGTATTTAAGCAGTAGAAATTTAGTTGTGTTGGTTAAGAAAACATCACTAGAGATTGAAATGCTCTAAGCAGAAAATGAACTTAGAATACACGATTGAAAAAAATAAATTAATTAAAAAGCATCATTTTTCACACAAAAATAAAATAAAATAAAAGCACCTAAGATCCTTTTAAAACCCATCTCAAAATTCATATTACACCGTGTTTGACTTATCTAGAATTTTAAAAGAAATTTATGTTTTTAAATTGTATTGAAATGTTAATATCAAAAATAAATTTAAAAAATAAAAAATGTATTATTTTAATGTATTTTTAAATAAAAAAAAATTAAAACATAATATTTATTATATTCCCAAACAGGTGTTCCATCTCTACGGGAAAATACCGTGGGTATTTTTTAGAAGCAGTCCCCTAATTCATGGCGGCTCTAATTGAAGCTGCCGTGGCCGGTTGCCAGTGGTGGTGGCTGGATCTCTCATCCTCCTTTATTTCTTCCTCTTGTTTAATTTGTTTTAAGTTCTTAAATAAGGGTAGTCTAGCAACTCAAATATAGCATGTTTTTCTATGTACAATACTCGATTTTATTTTCATGTTTTTACATGACATTTTTGTACCAAATTGATCCAAAGTTCATGTTTATTTCGACAATTTTTAATAACGTTTAAATAATTTGTTAATATTATTTCAATAATCATTCTTATATCAGTTTATTTCCATGTTCCATTTCAGAATTAATATTATAATATATAAAATAATTTTATATATTTTTAAATATTTAAAATTAACACTTATTTACTCAATCAAATATATATATATATATATATATATATATATATATATATATATATATATATATATATAGATAG
>Ga0325411_1003593_pt1 | contig 17535 bp, 11 predicted proteins | sample PopdelMetagenome_13_FD_206181 | JGI IMG/M metagenome (GOLD analysis project Ga0325411, IMG submission 206181) | Populus deltoides microbial communities from Bellville, Georgia, United States - Xylem-PdIQD-R4 | ecosystem: Host-associated > Plants > Phyllosphere > Stem > Wood/Secondary xylem...
TTTTTTACCTTTTTTTTTTTTTTTTTTTTTACAATTTTTGGGTTTTTTTTTTTTTTTTTTTTTCATAATTTTTTTTTGTTAATGTTAAATTTTTTTATTCAGTTATCAGATTTTCATAACACAGATCCCGGGTTTAATAGGTTAACATGGTTTGACGAGTTAACCCAGAATTTTTTTTTGCTTTTTTTTCTTTTTAATTAATTTTTTTCGTTTACTTTAGTTTGTTAATGTTAAATTTCTTTCTATTTAGTTATTAGACTTTCATGACACATATTTCAGGTTTCACGGGTTAACCTGGTTTCACGGGCTATCATTTTTTTTCTTTTAATAATTTTTTTATTTAATTTAGTTTGTTAACGTTAATTTTTTTTATTTAGTTATCAAACTTTCATGAAACGGATCCCGGGTTTAACGAGTTAACCTGGTGTGGCGAGTTAACCCAAATTTTTTTTTTCTTTTTAATTAATTTTTTTCTTTTAGTTTAGTTTGTTAATTGACAATAAACTAAAATTGCTCAGTGTTTCACTGTGCCAGTCCACAGTAAAACACTAATGCTTTAGATTTTTTTTTAAGTTGTCTCATTTTTTTTAGCTTTTTTTATGCCTTTCGGGATTATTTTTTTGCTTTTTTCTTTGTTTTTTTCTTTTAATAAAATTTTTTGTTTAATTTAATTTAGTTTATTAATATTAAATTTTTTTTATTTAGTTATGAGACTTTCATGACACGTTTTCCGGATTTAACGGGTTAACCTGGTTTAACAAGTTAACCCATAAATTATTTTTTTTTGCTTTTTAATTAATTTTTTTCTTTGTTAATGCTAATTTTTTTTTCTATTTAGTTATCAAACTTTCATGACACATATCCCGATTTCACGGGTTAACCTGGTTTCACTGGTGAACCCAGTTAATTATGGGTTGACCGTCAATTTTTTTTGTTTTTTTATTTTCATAAATTGTTTTTGTTTAATTTGGTTTGTTAATGTTAAATTTTTTTATTTAGTTATCAGACTTTCACGACACAGATCCTGGGTTTAACGGGTTAACATGGTTTGACGAGTTAACCCGGATTTTTTTCCTTTTTAATTAATTTTTTTTTGTTTGGTTCAGTTTGTTAATTTCACTTTTTTTTATTTAGTTACCAGATATTCATGACACGAATCCCGGGTTTAATGAGTTAACCTAATTTGACGAGTTAACCTGTAATTATTTTTTGCTTTTTTTTCTTTTTAATTTTTTTTCGTTTAGTCTAGTTTATTAATGTTAAATTTCTTTCTATTTAGTTTTTTTCTTCTTAGAGGTTTTTTTTTCTTTTCTTTTTTCTTTTTAATTAATTTTATTTAATTGATTTAGTTTATTAATAATAAATTTTTTTCTAAGTAGTTCTCGACTGATGCCTTTAGTTTTTCTTTTTGTTTTTTTTTGTTGTTTTCATGCCTTTGACTGTGGACTGCACAATGCAGTCCACAGTAAAAAGGCTGATGCCTTTTGTTTTTTTTAATTAATTTTTTTGTTTAATTTAAATTGTTAATGTTAATTTTTTTTCTATTTAGTTATCAAACTTTCATGACACGAATTCCGGATTTGACAGGCTAACCTAATTTGACAAGTTAGCCTAGTTAATTCTGGGCCAACCCATTAATTTGTTTCTTTCTTTTTAATTATCAAACTTTCACGATGCGAATTCAAGGTATGACGGGTTAACCTGATTTGAAAGGTTAACCCAGTTAATTCATATATTTTTTCTTTTTTTTTCATTAGTTTTTTTCTTCCTGTTGGTTTTTTTCTTTGTTTGTTTTAACTAATCTATTTAATTATCACACTTTTATGACATGACCTTGTAGTCAGACCCACGTCCAATGCTATTGGATCTGGTATTGCAGTCCAGACACTTTTATGCTAAGGGTTAACCCAAGTTTAATGCTATTATTAATATTATAAATATTATTTTTGGGTCAAGCGTTGCAACCAAACCTAAAACTCTTGGGTATAACTTTGCAAAAAAATCTAATACTTTTAGATCTTGATTTTTTTTGAAATACAAAAAATAATTGACCCGCAGCATCGCGCGGGACATTTAACTAGTATTATATTATTTCCCCTCCTTGCACAGGAAAACTTCCATGGGCTAAAATCTGTAAGATGGCTTGTTTCCGGTTTAAACTTGTTTTAGCCCAACTCTAAGCCCATATATTGATGGACGAGAAGGCTCCAGTTGGCGGTGGGGTCCGACCACCAACGACATTTCGTTTTTCCTTACAGATAAAAATTTGACTCGAGCTCTCTGGACGTCTTCTCGTCGTTCTTTGCACCTGTTAGGGTTAGCGCCCATACTCTCTCTATCTCGCTCTCCGATCGCAATTGTGCTCTGCAAATCTCCAAAACCCTCATTCGCTCATTTTCACAGGTACGCGATTCAATTCTGTTGTTTTTTTTCTATTTTCTGACATGAGCAAGAATGGTTGCTTACTTGCTGGATTGATTGTATCAGATTACAACCAAAGCCGTCAATTTAATCAACCATGGCCCGTCGAAGAGACGAAGACGACGACCTTGAAGATGAAGAGTACGAGGAGCAGGACGAGCAACTGATGGATGAAGAAGAGGAGTATGAAGAGGAAGAAGAAGAGGATAGAGGAGCGGCGATTAAGAAGAGACGGAGATCAGATTTCATCGATGATATCGCGGAGGAGGAGGATGAGGAAGAAGAAGATGATGACGATGATGAGGATTATGGTGGTGGAGGTGGTGGTGGAGGTGGAGGTGGTAGGAAGCAGAAGGGGAAGAAGCGGCGTGGTTCTGAGTTTTTTGATGATATTGCGCAAGTTGCCAGTGATGACGAAGAAGAAGAAGAAGATGCCGAGGATGGTATGTTTAAATTTTAAGTCTTTTTTATTGTTCAGTTATGGTGGTAAATTCAATGCCCTTAATTGTACTTTTGTATATGCAGATTTTATAGTTGATGATCATGGAGCTGATTTACCTGATGAGGCTAGTGGTAGAAGGATGCATCGGCCATTGCTGTCACGTGAGGATGATCAAGAAGATGTTGAAGCGCTTGAGAGAAGTATCCAAGCTAGATATGCGAAGTCAATGCACTCGGAATATGATGAAGAGACTACGGAAGTGGAGCAACAAGCTCTTTTGCCATCCGTTCGGGATCCAAAATTATGGATGGTCAAGTGTGCAGTATGTTTATCACTGGTCCTTGGACGTGGCTTTCATATTTTTGTGTACTATATGTATTCATGTGCTTATTAAATTGATCTTTAATGTTCATCAGATTGGCCGGGAACGGGAAACGGCTGTTTGTTTGATGCAAAAATACATTGATAAGGGATCTGAGTTGCAAATTCGGTCAGTTGTTGCTCTTGATCATCTTAAAAACTATATATATATTGAAGCAGACAAAGAAGCCCATGTGAGAGAGGTATACTTCTTCTACGAGGCTTTTCAGTGATTACCGAATTATGCAACTTTTGATGTTTTCATACATGCAACTGTGATGAATGGAATATGTGATGTATTGATTTGCTTCTGCTTCAGGCTTGCAAAGGCTTGCGCAATATTTTTGGGCAGAAAATCATGCTTGTCCCAATCAGAGAAATGACTGATGTTCTTTCAGTTGAAAGCAAAGTAATTGATCTTTCCAGGGACACATGGGTCAGGATGAAGATTGGGACTTACAAAGGAGACCTTGCCAAAGTATGTTTTATAACTTCTATTCCTTTTCACTTTCTTGTTCGCAGATTTTCTTGGCTGATTTTTCAAGCTCTTATTTTGAAGGTTGTAGATGTAGACAATGTGCGGCAGAGAGTTACAGTAAAGTTAATTCCAAGGATTGACTTACAGGCTCTTGCAAACAAACTGGTATGTTTTTGCTTAGATTATTGCTCTTTGTGATTGATAGTAGACTTTTTGGACTTGGAAAATTGTCTTGTACAAAGTTATGTCTCATAACAATGGTGACTTCATATAGATTCACTAGGCATTTCCTTTCTATCATCATCATTACTTTGCCAATGCATGAATGCAATGAAACTGTATTGTACAAAGTTATTTCTCTGATTGGGACATACTGTGATATACCTAGCTAGAAGTTATGTCTTGTCACAATGATGAAAAACTGTCTTGAACTAAGTTAGTGCACTTTCATAATAGGAAGGTTTGTTACCCTTTTTCCTCAGGAAGGCAGAGAAGCACCAAAGAAGAAGGCATTTGTACCTCCTCCACGTTTTATGAATGTTGATGAAGCTAGGTAGATACTGGTTGCTTCTTTTTCATTGAAATATCTATACTACCGAATCTTTTTTGTTTATTATCCAATTATTTGCTGGCCTTGTAAATTTTCAGGGAATTACATATTCGTGTCGAGCGAAGAAGAGATCCGATGACTGGTGATTATTTTGAAAATATTGGCGGGATGCTTTTTAAAGATGGTTTCTTGTATAAAACTGTATCAATGAAGTCAATTAGTGCTCAGAACATTAAGCCATCATTTGATGAACTTGAGAAGTTTCGATCACCTGGAGAGAATGGAGATGGTGATGTTGCCAGTTTGTCAACCTTGTTTGCAAACAGAAAGAAGGGTCATTTTATGAAGGGTGATGCAGTTATTGTTGTCAAGGGAGATCTGAAAAGTCTAAAGGGATGGGTTGAGAAAGTTGATGAAGAAAATGTTCATATTAGACCTGAAATGAAGGGTCTTCCGGTAAGAATCTGTTGGTAAATTTAAAATAATCTTTGGTCTTCATATGTTGTTGAGGATCACTTGAATTTGCTGATCTGCTCAGCCTTTCATTTATTAATACTCAAAAGTATTTATTGGCAGAAAACACTTGCAGTGAATGAAAAGGAACTATGCAAGTATTTTGAACCTGGCAATCATGTGAAGGTTGTATCAGGCACACATGAAGGTGTCACCGGCATGGTTGTTAAGGTTGAGCAGCATGTGCTCATTATTCTATCTGATACAACAAAGGAACATGTGAGTGATGTATTTGTTGCATGAATTAGTTTTCTCTGCTTAGGAATTGCTTTTTGACAAGAAACTAATGTGTGGAAACAATGTTGATATCTGTTATCTTCAGATCCGTGTATTTGCTGATGATGTTGTGGAAAGTTCTGAGGTAACGACAGGTGTTACCAAAATTGGGGACTATGAGCTTCATGATCTTGTACTATTGGAGTAAGTCTGTTTGCTTAAGAATGGTAATTGTTTGGTCCTTGTCATTTGAGGTCTTATCTGTTATTTTGGTTTGTTGTAGCAATATGAGCTTTGGTTTAATCATTCGTGTAGAAAGTGAAGCCTTTCAGGTTAGTCATCACTGGACTGTCCACATTTCCATGTTTATCTGTCACCTATGTCAGCACAAGGGTCATCCTTTTGCTGCAGGTTCTCAAGGGAGTTACAGAGAGGGCTGAGGTTGCACTTGTTAGACTAAGAGAGATCAAATGCAAAATTGAGAAGAAAACGAATGTGCAAGATCGGTACAAGAACACAGTATCGGTGAAAGATGTTGTTAGGATCATTGATGGTCCTTGCAAAGTACAATTCTTTTCCACTGTTTGATTTATCTTGCTATCGCACATGCATATAGCTTACAGCCTCCTTTTTGTCTTGTTAGGGGAAACAAGGTCCTGTAGAGCACATATATAGAGGAGTCTTGTTCATCTATGATCGGCATCACCTTGAGCATGCTGGGTATATTTGTGCTAAATCCCACTCGTGTATTGTCATCGGAGGATCACGTTCTAATGGAGATAGAAATGTAAGTATTTCTTATATTATTTTAGCAATAAATATTCTTTTTTAGCTGAATTTGTTTTGCATGTAGCTTTTAATTTTAATGATCTGGCCTTCTTTCAGGTTTACTTGGTATGAAGTGGATTAGTGTTCATAATTATCAAATGTTGCTGATAAATGCTAACTGAATATGAGCTTAAAAAGATGGTCAATGGTCATTGTCGCTAAATTTGCTTTCATCTATCAGTAATTAATTGCATAGAGAACCTATTGCTAGATGTATTCTGTTCTTGAATTATATTTTGGTTTAAAAAATTTATGTTCAGTTATTGTTTAAATTATTTTTTGGTTAAAACTTCTTTTATAATCATTATTCATTAGTAATTTATTCAGGCTACGAGGACATGATTTTTAAAGCAAAAATTGACTATATCAATCAACAGATATAATTTAAACCAAACTGTCCTTTATCTCACTCATTATTAAAATTTCAGGGTGATTCCTACTCAAGGTTGGGCAGTTTTAAAACTCCCCGAGTACCCCCTTCACCAAGGAGATTTCCTAGAGGAGGCCCTCCATTCGACTGTAAGTTTTTTTTGGTCCAGCTCTCTTCTTTAAACAAATTCTATCATAATTGGACTTCTTAATTTGTTATTTACCTGAGAAATGAAAGGACATTTTCGTTGCAATGGTGTCATATTTTTCTCGAATCAAGTCTAATATCAACTGCTTATTGAATTCTGCAGCTGGGGGAAGAAATAGAGGTGGAAGGGGAGGGCACGATGCTTTGGTTGGTACCACAATAAAGGTACGACAGGGCCCTTTCAAGGGCTACCGTGGTCGTGTTGTAGATATCAAAGGTCAATTCGTTAGAGTTGAACTAGAATCACAAATGAAGGTTGTTACAGGCAAGTCTTCATCTATGTCCGGTAAAAAGCTAGACCCTTGTATTCCTGTTTGTTTCATGGACAATGAATGCTGTTTTATGTGCAGTTGATCGGAGCCACATCTCAGATAATGTGGTTGTTTCAACTCCATACCGGTAAATCAAACATGCACTGAAAATTGTTTGTAGTTTGATGATTCTATCTTTCTGACTATATGTTTTTCACATGTTTTATCAGTGATACACCTCGATATGGTATGGGAAGTGAAACCCCAATGCATCCATCTCGGACTCCATTGCGTCCATACATGACACCAATGAGAGATTCAGGAGGTTTGTTCTTTTTATACTAGTCTACTTAGATTTTGGATACTTTAATCAATCACCATTCTGTTATGTGAAGTCTATTCAGATTTTGGATACTTTAATCTATCACCATTTTGGTATAGGTGGGATTAGTATAAGCACTTATGTGTTTATCTCATGTTTGCAGCGACACCTATTCATGATGGCATGAGGACACCTATGCGTGATCGAGCCTGGAATCCTTATGCACCAATGAGTCCTCCAAGGTTTGAGCATGGATTTTGCTAATACTAATTGTTTTCCTATTTTAGTTTTCTTTTCATGATGAGAATTTGGAAATTGGACCTGAATCCTTTTATTGAATATTTGATTGATAGTCACTTGAAGAACTTTTAGTTTCATTTAGTTTTAGTCATTCCCTGTCATGAGTAATTGATTTTTCAGAGGCATATTTGGGTTTTTTTAGAACTGCTGATGGTACTAATTTGCTTAATTGCAATCTTTCTAAAATATGACCTTCATTTAGTGGACACAGCTTCATATGCAATAAAATGGAGAAAGAGTAACTGGTAAAATGACAGTTGCATCAGAAACAGTGTGAATAAGTTAGATTTGAATGATTGGGCATTTTTTCCTCCTTTTCACAATTATTGATTTAAAACGTACACATCTAGGGGAATGTATACTAGTTGTATCAATATCCCTATGTTATCTTGGTTCCTTAATGAATTGGTCTCAATTGTGTTGTTGTTTCACCTAAATAATCAAAAATAAATGAAGAACAAACCATAATTTAACCTTATATTTCTACAGGTTACTTACCCTGTCACAATAATTTCACTCCATCTTTGATAGTTAATTCCCATGCCTGCGTGGCATATTGGTTCACCAGATTGATCATAAATCATAACCACATCCCTTAAGCTGTTTCAATGACCTTCATTTGTCCCATTTTGCATTTTAGAACTAGACATTCTTTTCCTTTTGTTTTGTCTTTAAATTAACATTCTTGCTTTAGTTGATTTACAAGTTATTTTCTTTTGCTTAATTTAAAACAGTTGGAGACCTATTACATCTATCTACAATATGGGAAATTGTCTGTCACCATGGATAATTTTCAAATGATGAATTTAGGCAGAGCTTAGAATTAGATGCACACCAAAGGATAAATATTTATCTTGCTTTTTGATTAGCTTCAATCTCCTCTTTTTTTCTGTCCCACAAACTTCTTTTTTAAATTTCTTAACCATTGTTGCAAATAGAACATGCTTAATAGGCATTGCATGCTTCTGTTGTCTGTTGTATATGATGCAAAATAGTGTCCTGCATTTCATGTATTTTGACACCGTGACATCAGTTCCTTCAAAAAAGTATCCTCTTTCAAAATTAATGAACTTTTGGCCTTGTCACTTTTATGCATTGTAACTGAAGCATGGTCATTGGAATTTTTTCTGCAAAAATGCAGGGATAATTGGGAAGATGGGAACCCTGGCTCTTGGGGAACCAGTCCGCAGTATCAGGTAAAGAACTTGGCATACCTTGACCCTATAAATAATTCAAGTTATTCTGTGCTGTTATTATATGTGTGTGAAGTAATGAAAATGTTCTTTTTCCAGCCAGGAAGCCCTCCCTCTGGAACATATGAAGCTCCAACTCCTGGTTCAGGCTGGGCTAGCACTCCTGGTGGTAATTATAGTGAAGCTGGAACACCAAGAGATAGCAGTTCTGCATATGGTAGTTTATTTTTCAGTTTCCTATGATACTTTAAGCGGTGATTTTTTTTATTGTAGCTAACTTCATGCACCTCTTACAGCCAATGCTCCAAGCCCGTACCTGCCATCAACTCCTGGTGGCCAGCCTATGACACCCAGTTCAGCGTCCTATCTCCCCGGCACTCCTGGAGGGCAGCTAATGACACCCGGAACTAATGGTCTTGATATGATGTCTCCTGTTATAGGTTTGTTTTGCACTTTCTTATTTTTGCCATTTGTCCTAGTTATTGTGTTCGATCTATTGATATTTATTAGTTTATATGAATATATCTAGGAATGTCCTTTTTCATTGTTTGGTTTTTGGTTTAGTCTGTGTCTTGTTAAGCCATTTTTTCAGGTTGGATCAAGTATTCCTGAGGTGAGGCCATGAACGGCTCTGCCATATATGAAAAGAAGAAAATTAATTCTGTTTTCAATTTTAGAAAATGAGTTGGTGCTTCGTGCATTTTCTTTTCTTTTGGTGGCTTTGGTTTAGAAGTTAGAACTTAATCCGCATGGTGAAGGGGCTCTGAATATAGATAGCATATGTATGGAATTTGATCAGCTTTCTACAAAATTTTGTTTTGGTCTACTGGCATATCTAGTGTGATTTTTACTATATCCAGGTTTGGTTTTAAAAACTCACGAACATCCTTTTAGCAATTATGTAAGTTGCAATTCATTGCATTACAGGTGGAGATGGTGAAGGACCATGGTTCATACCAGACATATTGGTTACCGTTCACCGGACTGCTGATGAATCTGCTGTTGGTGTCATCAGAGAGGTGCTTCAGGTATGTCTTTCAAAAGCCAGTTGGGAAAAAAATTCATTTTCTTCTCTGTTGATTATTAAGATTCTGTTTGAGCTATGGCTTTTGACTTTGAATCATAATACAAAAGTTGATTTTCATTATTAACTTGTGAGAAAAATAAGTTAAAATGACTTCAAGTTAGAAGACTATTTTTAAGAAGGAATTTAATGCAAGTGAAAATTTCCTACTTTTGATTAACGCAAAATTTTGACTCAATTTTACAATGAACCTTTGATTTAAGTTAAAAGTTATTTCCAATCAAATATGCTTATGACTTTTTATGAGTTAAAAGTAAAAAAATAACTTGAATCAATCTACAAAAGTCATATCAAACATATCTAACTGGATGTTTGAAATCCATGTGAAGTTCCTGGAATATTTTTTATGAAGCCGCACTGATTTGTGTATGGAAGGAATACAAAGTAGTTGTCATTAGTAAGAGGGAACAAAGTAGAATTTCTGTAATGAATTCAGCTCTATACTAATGCTAGTGTTCGTGGACCAGGATGGCTCTTGTAAAATAGTCCTTGGGGCTCATGGCAACGGAGAAACGATAACTGCTCTTCCTAGTGAAATTGAGATGGTGGTGCCAAGGAAATCAGACAAGATCAAGATCCTGGGCGGTGCACATCGTGGTGCTACTGGCAAGTTAATCGGCGTTGATGGCACTGATGGGATTGTAAAGTTGGAGGACACTCTTGATGTTAAGATATTAGATATGGTTATACTGGCAAAACTTGCACAGATGTGATTTTCCTGAGAATACACAAATTTAAATTCAAGAATTTTTTTTCCCCTGCAGTTCAGCTCATATCTTTATCTTTGGTCTGTATCAGTGTTTAAAATTCCAAGCTACGAGCAGCCTCTATCATACAAGTAGGCTCAATAAGAATTATCTGTAAATGATCGAAATGAGAGTCATCTGATTTTCAGAAGCGAACATGCAACTGAAGTTCTCGACAGAATGGATGTGTCTTGGAGAGGGTTTAGAGGTAAAAACATGGAGAAGTGTTAGCAAGTAAGCTTCAAATTAAAAATAAATAAATTAAATCATATTAAACATAACTTTAGTATGCTGTGTAAAGATTAATTCAGAAACAAAAAGGAATCACATTAAAAATATTTTTTTTCTTAGAAATATCTTACTGAGAAAATGTACTCTTTTGAAAACTGAAAACTAATTAATTAGGAGAAAAATCGAAATTAAATTCAATTAATCAAATACAAGAACACGGCAACATATGTGCATGGAGTATCTCTTAATCTTGGATCAAACTAATTAATTAGCAGCTTGTCCATTTCCATTTCCATTTCCATCATTATAACCTTAACTATTTGTTAATGGATCTCTTCATCGTATCGCTGTTCACGAAGGAGTTGAGAAAATATGTGCATTTCATTTTCAAAGCGACCAATTCAGATCGATGTCGTTGCCTTCTCCTCTGTTGATAATGCTTACGCCTTCGTTTTGAAGAATATCTGGGTTTTAGGGGTTTCCCTAAATCCCTGTTATCTTGCTGATATATTTCAACAGGATGTTATGGAGGTATGGCTGATGAACGAACATAGTCTCTCTGAATCTTGGACCAGGATAGTTGCCCTTGAAGACACATCAAATTTTGCAGATCATCGGAGGTTACTTACAGTGATGAAGATCTTTGGAAATGGCGATGTCTTGTTCCTTTGTCAACCATATGTATATTTATATAATCCTGGGACGGTCATAGAATTCAATCAACTGCAGCTCCCATTGATCACAATCCCAGCTTCGCCTCTCGCACTCAAAGATAAAGATAAAGATGTGGGTTTTTCCTTTCGAGCAGAGGAGCTTGCTTACAACGTGTAGCTGAAATATTGCATTTCATGAATTTCTGGTGATTTATTTTTATGATCGTCTATTTTTGAATTGCAATTCTATACTACAATTAATTTCAAATATTAAAGTAGAAAAGTTGTGGACTTTATTCGACTTGAATTGGTAAATATACATCATTTACCTAACTCGCCATCATCTCTAAAGAAACATCTTTCAAGCGTGTGCGAGGAATTTCCCTTCTTCACTTTGGAGAACCCGCTTGTTTACCAATGTATTCCATGCACTACGTCATGGACAGCAAGTGCAAGTACAAATGAACGAACAGCAGAGTATTTTCTGTGTCTTCTGTTTTTTACTAAAAAAGAAATTGAGATGAAAAACAGAACTCTGGCTGGATGTATTTGTAAAACTTAATCTTAAAAACAAAAAAAAACATTGATGTTAATCTTAGTTTTAAATAACATAAAAATCAAACTTTAAAATATATTGTTTGGAAGATGTAGAAAATATAACAAAAATATGCACTTACATGGAAGAAAACCTTGAAAAAATTAACTTGTTAATTTTAAAAAATATCATAAACTTAATCGATCATTTATTTTTTAAAAGTGGATTTATTTATATTTCTGACCAAAAATAAATAAATAAATAATGACGACAGAAGCCACTTTTCTCCAGTCGGAAGGTCGCTTCACATCATCATCTTTCGAATGAATCGTGCTTTATTAAATTTTAAATCTCAGGACCTGAAGGTGATGGTGAACTCAAGCCAGCACATGAGCCAAATGCTAACCAACAAAGAGTTTTGTTATTTCTTTCACACAAGCTATATCTCTATTGATATTTGATACAAAGGCTAAAAATCACCTCACCATCTTCGCGCTAGGAAGGAAAGCCTAACCACAAGAAATGCTGCAGGAGTTTACAAGGCTGGTTGCAGTACAGAATATCTCAACATGCATCCGAAATCACCTGCAGCCACAAATAAAAATGACGATGGCCACATTATACACAGACAGCGAACACTCTTCAGCAAAGTACAAGAAGAATTTCAATGATCAAAAAGACAAAAAGATAGGGGATAGCACAACAATTTCAGTTGCTTTCAAATTATAAAACTTTACAGTGATGGTTCCCCAAATGAAACCCGAATAATGAGCAAGAAATTAATCTGCAGGCTGTAAAATTTAGATAGAATAGGTATCTAAAGGATAAACGAGCATGATGCCAATATCAATTTGCACTAATACACAAATCTCATTAGTTGAACGAAGGTGAAAGAGAAAAATAGCATTAACCTAATAGAAGTCGCTGTTTTCAGCCCCATCTTGACGAGTGCAAATATCGGTTCGCATTGTGGACAACCAATGCAATGCCACTCAGACCCTCATTAATTTAACACACTTATAGCGGACATGGACATTCTCGAACCCAGGCAGGCTAGTAGAAAATGGCAGCTCATTTCTAAATTTACGGTTCAAGATTCAATAATAGCTAAACTCATCATAATCCCAGGCATATAACTTCTTACAACTCCAATAAAGTCGTAGAGAAATACAGCATGCTTCCAAAATCAAACACTTGATCTGCAAGGCAATCTGTCATCACATATATTTTATGCAAAACATCTAATTATGGCTAAACATCATTATCCTCCATTTCTTTAGCATCTCTAGACTGACAGCCCACTTAAGTTCCCTTCAAAAGTAGTGTACTCCAAAATTCCTACTTGTAATCACTTCGAAGGATTTGGTATATATCCAGTTGGATCAAATCATCTTGAATATCAAATGGAAAAATAAAGGCCTTCATTTAATGCAATAAACTATCCGCCTTGGGTCTTATCTCAGGCAGTATTCTGAGATCCACAAAATTTAACAATATTTGAATTGAAGCAAAAGGCTTTGAATCTATCAGGTTCCTCTTGGGCATTAACTGCAACTTCTCTAAGCTGTAATTTACAAAATCTGGCAAGCAATATAAACGCATGCCACTCCAGTCTCCAAAGACTTACAAGTTACAAGTATCTTGCAACTCTGCCTGGTAAGTAAACAATATTAATAGCAACAGAAAAAAAATCAGTCAGTTCGTTCATTTGTTTTCAAGCGCTTCAGATCACAGTTGCTTGCTTTGCCCTTTCTCTAATCCACCAGTTTGATTAAGTCATGCTTCCAACTTTCATAAAATTAAGACAGACTGCCTAATTTAAACTTAAGCTAGCATTTGCAGCATCTTACTCTGGTAAAAAAACGCAACGCCTTTATGCAAATGTTTATAGGAAAAGACGAACAAGCTTTGTTCTATAAGTTGGTTTGTTCAAGAAGTTGTAGATATCCGCAAACTGTGATTCAAGAAGTTGTAGATATCCGCAAACTGTGACAAGTGAGTGACTGCCACTAAAGTAATAACAACCTAAATAAAAGCCAAAACTTGGATGTCACTTTTTGTGAACCTGCTAACAGCACACAGCCAGGCTCCACATCCGCCCTCACTGAGGAACAAATGCACATGGGTCAAGAAACACAAAAATTCTCAGATTTTCAAATTCTGCCCACAACGTGAAAACCTGACTGTAATCAGCAAATGAGCACCAATCCTGAAGTCATATAAAGATAAAACTAGACAACCATACTCAGTATGTCAGTACTTGCCAATGAGAACACTAAAACAAAAGATATATCCACTCACTGAAAATGTGAAATGCTGGCACGTCCAGGAAAAGCCAATAAAGTGCTATTAATCCTTTAACCATGCAGCATGAAGAGCGATAAATCTTGACCACACATTCAGCCATGAAAACATCACAAATATGCACGCTAGAGTTTTCCTTTTCAATTACAAGCATCCTTCCGAAATCTAACGTAATAATATCAGGTAAAGTTATTCTTCTTTTAAAGATTCAAAGCTTCTATGTTATGGTTGCTGATTACAATAGGTCCAAAAAAAAGATGGAGCCAGGCACATGTCATAGATGTGTAATACCTTAACCTCTTCATTCTGCTGCTTTCACCCGCTAATTCAAACAGTTGATCATGCAACACAGAGACTGTCCCTTCAAATAATCTTTGGATTACATATATACCAACTTTACACACATCAGGATCAAAATGCCTTCAAATGGTATCTAGTAATTTGCAGCTAAGGTGAAAATTCAAAAACCAAAAAACCTCGGAAAATTTCAGCTAGGCTCCAGCTCGATAACAGATGTACCTTTTTTTTTCTTTTGAGAACCCACATCAGGTATACTTATTATGACCTTGAAAACATAGATCATAGTAAAAGGCCAAAACAATATTTGTTTATCTTCAATTCTGATGCATGGAGAGGCACATTTTAACCTCAATTTGAGCAAAAGAGGGTTACATTCACCATCTTACAAGCAGCTGAATTTAGAGTCCAATGCGTTTTTGCATATAGAAGTCATACAACTGTTGGTTTAAGAGGACTAACTTCAATGGAAACTTGAAGCTTTTCCACACTATTATCCATCATGTCAAAGTTTTCATAATAAATGGAGAAAAGAAAACCCAAGAGTTAAAACCTAATAAATGTGGATTATACCTTGCTTACTTTTCAGACTCCCTTTTGAAGGATCCAACAGGAACCGCACTAGAAGATTCGTGATTTTCCTAAATAAAATGCAAGTGCATAAATTTGTTAAGATATTACAGCATCAAACATTGGAATTTTAACATGCATGCAGATGTGGTTTAAAGAAATATAAATCTATAACGTATGACTGATGTTGAGAGCATCGATACCTGGTTAGTTGAATTTTGTCCATGTATCCGCTGAGGCCTGGCATTAAGATCAATCAAATTGTTGTCCATTTTTCCGTCGCTATCTGTGTTATTCTCTACCATTGGAACTGGAGAGGCTCTGTGGTTTTGTTTATTTTCTCTAGCTGTGAGTTTAAGTGGCTGGTTTTGGTCCCTCCTTGTTTCATTATGATCAAGAGGTTGTTGTCCTTGCTCCTCCATCCGGCCAGGTTTATCCCCTGGAAACTAAATAAGACAATCAAACAAAAAATGTTAATTCGGATAGCTTCTTACATGTTTGATACAAAACTCAAAACACTTCGATTCCGAGTGACAAACCTCAACCCTCTGCCTCAACAGGAGATATCTACCATGGGTTCTTTTACCACCAACATGTACTATCATATCGCATTGCAAGCAGAGCGAACTACCATCTATCTCACAGTAAAAGAAAGCTGCATGCACATTTCAAGACAAGGAAAAGCAAAACTCCTTGAAAAAACTTCAAAAACTCACATCCCATGAAAAAGTCCAAAAATATCAGCAAAGGCAGGCCGGCATACCTGGTGCATTTTCACATATGTCACACTGTGGAACAGCGCTAGGATCTGCAAGTCCTACTCGCACGTGCCGACTAGCTAGCTTGTTGCACAAATGAACCTGTTCCAGCACACAAACAGAGACCCATTTGCTTAAATATGACAAATTCGATGATGCTTGCTTAAAAAGACCAAAACTTGCACTCCGCCATCAAAAAATTATCAAATCCAGAGCTTGATACTTTACAATAAAAGATCATCACTTGATAGACTCAGTAAAGGAACTGGCAATTTTTACTCTTCAAGTACCAAAAAAGAATTCATTTTGCAAATCCAATCAAGCCCATTTCAACTTGAGCAGAATTATTACCTTAACTCACTTAATCAATTCTCGTTAATCAAATCAAATAAACCAGGGAAAAAATATAAAGAGACAAAAGAAATATTGTAAAAATAAAGGTCGATAATCACCTTCTCGTCACAAGAACGGCAAAGAGCGGCTTCATCAGCTGCACAAAAAAGAATCGCGGCTGCGCTCTCACACACGTCACAAATCGTTCGCATTTCTGGTTTTTTAGAATTAATTTAGGTTCTTTCTTTATTTTTATTCCCCCTTCAATCTCTGCTTTTTGCTAATTCTCCTTTCTCCATCTGAAAACCATTTGTTGATATCCTGGAAGGATAAAATTGTTGAAGTTGATCACTTTTGAATTAAGCAGTTGGTGACATAATAATTCAGCGGGAGAGAGAGAAAGATAAAGATTTAAATGGTGAAGAGAAGAGAGTATAGTAGAGGAGTAGAGTGGAGAGGAGAGACAATTGGACCTGTCTTGAGTCTCTGAAATTGGAGCGAGGAAGAGGAAAAGAAGGAAGTCAGTCTTTGCTACTTCTGTTTTGCTATTAATATTTAGTAGCGGCGGTGGCTATTATTTTCTTTTAAGTGTTTTTTTATTAAAATATATTAAAATAATATTTTTAAAATTTTAAAAACAATATTTTGCATATTAACATATAAAAAAATTTAAAAATTTAAAATAAATAATTTTTAAAAAAACTCAATTTCAATAACGTTTCCAAACAAAATCTACAAGTTTGTAATTTATGTTAATTTTGCTATTCTTTTAGTGCATTTTTAAAGTATTTTTTATTAAAATAATATTTGTTATTTTTAAAAAATTATTTTAATATTTATACATTAAAATAATTAAAAATAATAATTAAAAATTAAAAAAAAAATTTGAAAAAAAATACAGTTACATCACAACAACAAACATCACATTACTCTAGCTCTCACGTCTGAAAAATGTTTCCTTTCCACTCAAGTCATGGAAAACAATTAGATACCATATTAAAAAAACAATTACAGGAATTGACATTTCAACGCCAATTTCTAGAGAGATAATTGATTTTGATAATTATATTGTTGTCTGTTTTTATGAATTTAGTTGTATTATTTATTATCTGTTATTTTTTAAATGAATTTAATTCTAAATATACCCATCTGTTTTCGCTGCAGTTTGATCAAGAGACACGAAGATGGTATAAAAAAGAGAGAAGAAAAGAAAACTGAAGCAGTAAATAATTTTATCTGTTGGAGAGTAAAAAAAAAATCAGCTGTGAAAAATAAAACGGTATTCCCTCAAAGGGATAATGCTGCCCCGAGTGGAGTGTTTTTGCAGCGTGTGGTAGAGGAGTCCAAAAGGATGAGCTGTTCATGTTGTGATTTGTTCCGTTGGTGATGGTGGTGAATGGAGGATTGCCACGCGCTATTTAGTGCCGTGTGTGACACGTGGGGTATGGACTCCACGGCTTCGTGGGTTCCAGGCACGTGGGTTCCACGATCATACATGATCACTCTCACTCTAGTGGTGATTTTTTGATTGGACAAGTAGATTTAGCGGTATTTCTATTTTAGATAGGAGTGT
>Ga0325411_1003594_pt1 | contig 17534 bp, 7 predicted proteins | sample PopdelMetagenome_13_FD_206181 | JGI IMG/M metagenome (GOLD analysis project Ga0325411, IMG submission 206181) | Populus deltoides microbial communities from Bellville, Georgia, United States - Xylem-PdIQD-R4 | ecosystem: Host-associated > Plants > Phyllosphere > Stem > Wood/Secondary xylem...
AAGAAGGAGAAATAGGGGATGAGAGGGTCGGCAGAGCTGTCATATATTAACTTTTGCCGACGGTTTTACCGACGGAAAATCCGTCGGTTATTACGCCGGTGATTCTGACGGAAACATAGACATGTCACCGTACGGATCTGCCATTTCAAATCCCTTGGTGAGTCCGTCGGAAATTTAAACGGCGAACCGGTCACATCACTTTACGGGCACTGTACGGGCAGTCGTTTTTGAATCCGTCGGCGATTCCGTCGGAAACAAATAACCTGCCAAAACCTCCATGTCAGCGACCCGTCTTTTTTTAAATTCGGAAACTTTTCCATCCGTAATTCAGTCGGTAAAACACAGACGGAAAATTTCCGTCGGTATTGACCGACTGAATTACGGACGGAAAAGTTTTCGTCGGTTTTTACCGACTGAATTACGGACGGAAAATGGCCGTCGGTAATTTCGACCTCAAAATACCGACAGAAATTATTCCGTCGGTAAATCCGTTGGTATTTAGCGAATTTCTGGTAGTGAATCAAATAAGACAATAAATATCCAAATTAAGTAAAATTCAAACAAATTCAGAAATACATTTTGCATCATACGGCCTCGTATTTTAAACCACATTCACCTATTAGTCTAGAATGATTCCTCGGTTATATAAGAGAAAAAAAAGAACACGTCTCAATTAATTAATTACCCCCCTTGTTTTAATTTAATCACCACATCTAAATCCCGAATTAATTAATTCCTAATTCTTACTTTAACTACCATTTGTTCTCCTCTCCTCCACATATTTTGGATAATGTTTGGGAGTTGATTTTTTTTTTTTTTTGCAAAATAATAAACACAACAACAAATGTTTATGTCCAATCCAAGATACCATCTCTCAAACCCGAGTACGAGTAATTTCTGTTATATAGATTATGTTTTTCTCATTTTTTGTTTGTATTTTACAATGTCTTTTCAGATTTGATTTGCAAATATATTCTTTCTCTATACAGTATACAAAGAAGATCCCTTAAATAAATATTTAAGAATTAAAAAAAAATGATTAATTTTTTTTTATTGATTACCTTCATCATATTGACTGAGCAGATAAACAAAGAAAATAACAAATAAAAAGAAGCAGCACCAACAACTGAACAGGCTTTACGGGCCACTCGGCCATCTAGCCGGTCAACAGTGCATCTCTTGCTACTTCTCCTAACCTAAACCATATATGCATTCCCAAAATTAACCCTGCTATGCCTCTATTCGTAATCTTGGTGTTTACTCTTCCCTTCCTAAAAAAGCTCATGCACATTTTCGTTCCTCTCTCATGCCATATATATGTATCCATCAATTCTCCACCAACGTCCGATCAACCAATCTTCATCATCACATGATAGAACAAGCATTAGGATTCTCATCACTGAACATCTGAGCTGTAGGATGAGGATAATTATGGTCCACCACGTACCCCTGTTGATTCATCGCGGAATAACCTTGCTGATTATAGTTATAAGGATGATCGTAATGATTTTTGTAACTCTCCACCACTTGATTTTGACCGTCCACTCCATCAAACCAGAATGTAGATGATGATGCCGGATATCCAAAGTACTCCATCTTGCTCACCTCCACCTTAGCACCACCACCAGATGTTTCCTCCTTCTTCCCTCCATCCCCTTCTTTCTCCTTATCTTTCGCTTCTCCTCCTTTCTCCTTATCTTTCTTCTCTCCGCCATCTCCACCACCAGCCTTGTCTTTCTTCTCCTCCTCCTTTTTTGGAGATACCACTTCCACGCCTCTCTTTAGCTTCTCTTTTAGGTAAGGTGCCAAGTCCTTTACGTCCATGGTTCCCTTCACCGTTACCAGATCCTTGGCCGCGTCCACAGTAACGCCACCCACACCTGTTTTTAATTAGCCACGTCATCCATCTGATTTTACTTGTTTGCAACCTACTTTGAATAATTAAATTTTTAAAAAGAGTCAATTACCTTTGATTTTGGAGATGATTTTCTCTATTTTTGAAATGCAGCCTTCACAGTGTAATCTTATTTTCAAAACGACGGTACTCTGCAACCACCACCACAATTTATCAAAAAACTAGTTAAATAAAAATAACAATCGACGTCTAATTATGATAGTTGCGGATTCAATACGGGAAACACCTCGAGATTAACGATTGAATTTTAGTAATTTATTTATTTACCTCTTGAGGTGGTTTTTCCGCTTCCTTTTGTTTCTCCGGTTTCTTTTCAGATTTGTCATCGGCCTTTTTATCGCCACCGCCAGCAGCGGCACCACCATCTTTCTTTGGTTGGGGAGAGACAATCTCAACTCTCTTCTTAGTTCTTTCTTCAACCCTGGCTTTGATTTTAGCAGGGTCAACTTTCCCCATCACCATCAGTTTGTTGCCTGCACAATCTGTCTTCACACTTTCCACACCTGAAAAAACCCACAAAAACAGTCGTGTGAGCAACCTCCAATGCCTTAATAACTAATTATCAAACCCAAATAAATTAATTAATCGTTATAAACAAATATTACCGTCGAAATGTTTAACAGCGTGTCTAATTTTCTTGGCACAGCCTTCACAATGAATGTCCATCTTGTAAACGGAAATAAACATGCCATCATCTTTCTTTACACCTGCATCAGCAGCGGGCTTCTTCTCGCCTTCAACCTTGGCACCTTCTTTCTGCTTGAAATGAAGTCAAATTAAGCCAAGAGTGAATTATAATTAAAGAACGGAAAGTGAGTGAGCTATTGATGTTAACGAACCTCAGCATCCATTAGTCTTTTTTTGGTTACTGCCTACTCGTTGTGGATTCTTGGAATTGTTTTTGAAGATGCGAAATATATAAAGAGAAGAAACGGTGGGTAGATTAGTCAATGGTTGCGAAACAATAGAACGGGTTATGTGTTTTTATGGATGGCGTGATGATGATTTTTATGGGAACTTTTAGAGAATGAGGTCAGCCGGGGGAGAAGGAGAGAGAAGTGTGTGGGCTGTGAGTTCTGTGGTTTGTGCCGCCCTGATGGACTAATAGTTGTCTATAAAAGAATGCAGTCGTGACAATTCATCTGATTTTGACTTGACCATGACTGGTCTGCTAAAATGACTGGAATGACCTCGTCAATTTTCTATATCAGAGAGATGATGGTGTGGGCAGTTATGTCAGAGGGAATCGGTGGCTGTTAGTTACTGTGTCAGAAAAGTAGACGTATGCGGTAAGGTTCGGTAGTTGTTGTTAATTTTGTTTTCTATTTAAAATATATTAAAATATTTTTTTTTAATTTTTAAAAAATTATTTTTAATATTAATAAATTAAAATGATATAAAAATATTTAAAAAATAATTTAAATTAAATAATATAATTATTTAAAAACACGCAAAAAGCAGTTTATATCAAAGGAGGAAATTGTAATTTCATTTTAATACCTCATTAATTGTATTTGCTATTTACCTGATTTGTTTTTACTTAATGTTAAGAATTTCAAATTACCTTGTTGTGGAATTTCTAGTAATGACCTGGGCTGTTTCTTTAATTTTAGTGAACAGGCATTTTGTATATGCTAGGATAATTTCGGATGAGTAATAATTTCTATTTTAAATATATAAACAATTAAAACATGATTTTAAGTGCTTTCTATTCGTCGCCGGGTCAAACTTAATAGTTTTGGATTTGACGGTTAAGTTAGACTTTATTACTTGAATTTGCTTATAGAGCCAGACCCAATAACATTTGGTCTGATTTTCTGGATCTATCATCACATCAAAATAATAAAAAATATTAATTTGAAATAAAAAAATAAAAAATAAAAAATAAAATTCAAATTTAAAAAAAAATATTTTTGAAACTCAAAAACAAACATGCTTTAATAAGAAAATCCAACCCAACTTGACATTAAAAAAATTATCATCACTCAATTTTTGTACAATATAAAAAAGTCACATCAATTTATTTCTTCTTTATAGTATGAAAAAAATTCAATAAGATAAAATATAAAAAAAATTAAAGAGGAAAAAAATAAAATTAAAAATCTCCCAAAAGAAAAAAAAATTAAAGGGAAAGAAATTAGTCACTGGTAAATTGAACGTTCCTCTATTATACGCTATTCATAGTGCTACTATAAAAAATATTTTATTTGAAAATGGTGATATTGTAAATATATTTCATGCTTTTTAACTCAACTCATGCATTTATACATTTTAAAAAAATTGTTATTGACCCGTTGTAGAGTGCGGGCCAATATGCTAACTATTATATTATTACATAATAGTTATTTTTTAAAATATTTTTTAAAAAATATATATTAAGATAATATATTTTTTTTAAATGATTTTTTATGTCATCACATCAAAATAATACAAAATCATCAAAAAATATCAATTTGAATTAAAGGAAAAAATAAAAATAAAAACAAATTGTTTTTAAAGCATTTTTAAAAGGCAAAAACAAACATGTTTTAATAAGAAAATTCAACCTAACCTGAAAAAAAATATCATCATCCAACTTTTGTACAATATAAAAATAGTCTCGTCAATTCATTTCCTCTCTATCGTATGAAACCAAATTAAATAAGAGAAAAGAAAGAAAACATCTAAAGAGACAAGAAATTAAAATTGAAAATATTTGGCTTTCAGCTAGATCCAAGATTGGTGGATCTCGCTATGAGCTAGACCCAATAACGTTGGGTTTGGCGGTCAAATCAGACCCAACAACACTTTTTGACTAATAAACAGAAAAGACAATGCCCCTCAGGTGCTGCAATATCGTCCATAATACAAACACTCTATGTCTACAATGTGGTCCATAGTGTAATGAGCCTGTGTCCACAGTACTATTTTTTAAAATACTTTAATATATATATATATATATATATATATTGAGATAATATTTTTTTATTTTTTAAAATTTATTTTTTATATCATCACATTAAAATAATACAAAAACAAAAAAAAAATATTGATTTGAAGTAAAGAAAAAATAAAAAAAATAATTTTTTTAAAAGTATTTTTGAAACGCAAAAACAAACATGTTTTAATAAGGAAATTCAACCTAATTTGAAATGAAAAAAAAATTATCATCACCTAACTTTTGTATAATATAAAAAGCGTTACATTAATTTATTTTCTCTTTACAATATGGAAAAAAAATTCAAGAATGGAAAAAAAATTAATAAGGAAAAAAAAAAGAAAATTAAAAATATCTTAAAAGGACAAAAATTAAAGGAAAAGAAATTAGTTGCCGATGTATTGGGTGTTACTTTGTCTTGCGCTATTTATGGTGCTACTGTAGAAAATACCTTATTTGAAGATGGTGATGGTGCAAATACAGTTCATGCTTTTAACCCAAGTCAAGTATTTTTACATTTGAAAAAAAAAATTATTATTGACCCGTTGCAGAGCGTAGGCCAATATGTTGGTTATTATATTGTTATGTAATTGTTATTTTTTAAAATATTTTTTTAACAAATATATTGAGATATTTTTTTTTATTTTTTAACATTTGTTTTTTATATCATCACATCAAAATAATACACAAGGAAGTTAACCTTAAACATTAGAACAGAATATTGTTTTCCTCCAATAAAAGCCCCATCATCTATGTTTTCATACATTGAGCACATGAAAAGGAAGGTTTATTAATATTTTGTTTAAGAGATATTGAGCAGATATATAAACTTAATGAGAGTTTGTTTATCTGGATAGATTAATGGAAATTGAATGATGAATGCCTTGCTTTGTGGAATTTGCAAATAGTTTTAACGCTTTGATTACTAGGGACTAGTAATAACCTGGTTGGGGGGTGTCATTAGTACTTAAAAGTGCATTTTTATCAAGGTTTTATATCATCATTTTGCACTTGAAGTATCAATAACTCCTTAACTAAAGCATGTTTTATAATAACATATCTAATTATATAAGATACATTTAATTTATGGTAAATGTTCATCTTAAATGCAGGGCTGTCACATAAATAAAAAATTTTTTTATTGCTATGTATGAAAACAAACATTTTTGAAATTTAAATTTTTATTGTTCATCTTAAAATTTAAATTTTTTAAAGCATTTTTGAAATGCCAAAACAAACATGTTTTAATAAGAAAATTCAACCCAACCTTAAATGAAAAAAAAAATTATTATCACCCAACTTTTGTACAGTATAAAAAAAATTTCATCAATTTATTTTCTCTTTACCAATATGAAAAAAAAATTAACTAAGAGAAAAGAAAAAAACGAAAAAAGCAAAAACATAAAATTGGAAATATTTGGCGGCCTAGCCAGACCTAATAGCGTTAGATCTGATTGTATAGCCGGACTTAACAACACTTTTTGACTAATAAATAAAAAAAATAATTCCTCTCAGATGCTACAGTGTTGTCTATAGTACAAATATTTTATATCTATAATGTGGTTCATAATATTTTTTCTAAAAAAATATGATATTATAAAATGATATTCTCTAGCTGATGCAAAAACATTAGTAAAAATAACAATTATATCTATAAATTTTAAAATTATATCTAAGTATTGGGTAATTAATTTGATATCTTCCAATTCTAAGGGTTTTCTGTTTTCGAACAAGTCGGAGTTAGCACAAAGGTCATTTTGCTGCCGTTTCAAAGCTCCTAATTTTTAATACTTCTATGGTTAATCAAATTGATCAAAGTCTAATTTGATGGTCACATATAAATCCGGTCCCATTGATTTCTTAAAATATAACCAAATCTAAAAAAGGTGAGGAGCTGAGCTTTTTAGTTTTGCGCTATATATATATATATATATATATATATATCAGTTGCTTTGGAATCAACTGGTCATAAAAGATAAAAAGTTTGCACCAAGAAAGAAATGGAAGATTAAGAGTGAGAGGAATTCATTATTTTTAGTACACGTCTATTATTGTGCTAGCTTTTATTTTCAAAAATATTTTTTAAATTATATTTTACTTGAAAAATATTAAATTAATATTTTTAAGGGTTTTTTCAATGGTCTTAATATGCTAATAAAAAGATATATATATTTTTAATTAAAAAATAATCTTAAAAATGCTGGGTACCAAACAAATACTTGATTTCGAATCCAACTGAAACTTGGGTGCCATTTCAAGCATCGACATCTGCGAGAGCTCACTGCCAATTGCTTCCATCGCAAGGCTAGTCTAGCATGATGGCAACGAATGTTGATTTATGGACCCAAATCGCAAAACTCTTAGTTACACCTTTGATTCCATTGCAAGAAAGGAGGATAAATCCGAGGCCACAGAAGAGGCGTACGTAAACATCAATAAATGAATGCGACTCTTATTTGTCTTCGCTGGGGGCCTTATAATGAGACAATGTATAATATATGCTTCGGATATTAGAAAACAGACCAAGGACGATGATCTCGTGGATGAAGGGGAAGAAAAATAATAAAGAAGGAATGAGGACCGCATGCCCATATAGCCATTTAGAGTTTTTTAAGATTTTTGAAATTGTTTTTATTTTATATTTTGAAATTATTTTTTATATATTAATATTAAAAATATATTATTAAAATATATTTTTAAAACAAAAAATATTTTAAAATAAAACCACTTGCTGTCGCAATATTAAAAACAGTGCATTACATACCGAAGGAGGGAAGAAGAAATTTCTCGGAAATATCATGTACATAGTGACTTAAGAAAATCTCAACACCATAAGTGCAGTGCCCATGTGAGTCTTCAAGAATACATGGATCTTGAAGATGCATGTTCGTACGTAGCTGACAACTTGAGGTTCTTTCAAGGTATCCTGAGGTTCTTTCAAGGTATCCGGGGCTGGAAAGGTCTTTTCTCCCTTCTTATGGCGATGAAGTTAATTATTTCTGCATCTCTTTTTGTATGAGAAGGCATTTAGTATATGAAATATAGGAACACAAGATAGGAAAAGGTGAATTTAAATCATTCTCTCATGAGCTTTTAAATATAATTTTCTTTTTTCTTTTAGTTCTTCCAAGATTCAAATCCTAAAAGTGTATATATTTTGTGGAAAAGAAATAGAAAGAAAAGTAGCGTAAAGGAAATTAATACAATTGGCTGTAATAATTTGTGCATATCCGAAGGATAATCTTTTATTTTTTGGATCCGAACTTAATTTCTCCATTTTCTTTGTACTAATGTTTTTGCTCTCTATTTCTAATTTGCTCTTTAAAGATGACCCCCGAAATCTAGCAACTAAAGAAAAAGATGTATTTCTGGGTAGATCGATCTACGTACGTATAGCCAACAATAAAGAATTTATTGGTTGTGCAAATCTACATCTTTTCTTATTCTTCCTCTTCTTCGATCTCCTCCTTCTTGTTCAAAAACTGGATAACAAAAGTTGGTTGAAGTATGACATGCTTGTTAAAACACTTTACACGAGTTCAAGCTTTGAAGGCGTGCTATAATTACTAGATTACCATTTTTTATATAGTGTCATTAATTTTCATTATTTTGATGCACCAAGGGTTCTTAGTCATTAAATGAAATATAATGATAATCTAGGAAATAATAAAACTTTTTTTTTTTTTACTTTTTTGTAGTGTCATGTAAAGTGTTATGAACATAAAAAGTTCAAGATATTTTCAGTAATTTTTAAAACTATAAAGATAGTGTAAAATGAAGTAAACTATAGGATGTTCATGGTAATTTTTTCAAAAAATATTGTCAATGTTAAAGCAAGTAAAGAAAATATATCAAAATATATGCTTATATTTTGTGTGATTGAAAGCTAAAAAAATCATAAATCATGTTCCAATTCTATTTAAATATTTTAATAATAAACAACCGATTTCAATTGAATTTCCATAAACAATTTATTATTAGTATCATTATTTTCAAATCAAATACATAATAATTGAAAACTAAATTATTAAACTAAAAATAAAAATAAAAATAAAAAGAAATATAAAATTTATAATAGTATTTAAGAATTATGTCAAAACCGAAGAGTAATTGCATTCGGTAAATGCTTTTTGAGGTGTAAAAAAAAATTTGAAAAAAAAAACGCAAGCAAAGGCTTAGTGCATTAGATATATTGCAATTTAAGATAGAAAAACACACAAAGCCCTACAAACTAAATTGGATAAATCAAGATAGTAAGATAATCCTGGACAAATGTTATCTTATTTCCTTTTCTATAAGAAAAATATATTTTGATAGTGTTTGGTGTGATGTGGATTATATGGATATATGTCATTGATTTCTAGGAAGGTCATAGCAATATAACAAGAACATCGTATATGATGGACGACATAACAGATATACCTTTAGTGTAAAGGGTAAGCATATAATGTTGGCACTTTGATGGGAAGGAGAAATTATTGTGACCAAGGCTAAAAAGATTTTTTTATCCCAATTTATAAGGTAGGAAGTGAAAAAAAAAATGAAGAAAGAGAGTGTGGAGAATCAAATGATGTGAGAAAAGAAATGATGTGTGCCATAACCTAATGTAAGCATATAATGAGTTCCCTCTAAATTTATTTATTTTCTTTTAAAATTTTAAAAAAATCTAGCAACTTGAAAAGAGCAGGCTGAGAAAAGTTTCAAATACATAAAGGACTTATGTTGGAGTTTTGGACAAAATTGGGAGCTTAATTGTTCCCAAAACTGAAAAGACAATTCAAATTCAAGGTCAAATTAAATGATTATTGGACGAATCTGCATAAAAACTAAGTTTGAGGACATAATTAGATTTTTAATGTCAATTTTATTTAATCATAACTCCAATTAAAGATTTAATTAAGTTTAAGAATTAATTTGGGTCAAATTAAAAGATTTAATTAGGTGTAAGGTCAAATTAATTTTATTAGGGACTTAATTGATGAAAAATTAAGCTTGAAAGCTTAATTTGGACTTAATTGAGAAGATTAGAATTTTAGAGGACCAGGTTGATTTTTTAAAAAAACTTAATTGGGTGAAATTAGGGACAAAATTGAAAGAAAATAAAAGTTTAGGGGTCAATTAAGGACCAAAAAGAAGAAATTCATAACCAGGGACCTATTTGTAAAAGGCATGCGAATTCAGGGACCTAATTCAATTGAAATTAGGGACATAATTGAAAGAAAATAAAAATTTAGGGGTCAATTAAGGGCCAAATTAAAAAATTCAGAACAAATGACCTTTCTGCAAAAGACATGCGAATTCAGGGACCCAATTCAATTGAACATAAGAGTGAAATTGAAAAAATTAGAAGTTTGAAGGTCAATTAGAGATGAAATTGAAAATACCCAAGACCAAGGACCAAGTTGAAAAACATGCTTAAATCAGAGGGTGTTATAAAGTTTTGCAAGGGTGAAATTAAATTGATTATTGAAATAAAAATTCAATTAAGGAACTAATTGAATAAATTAGAAGATTAGGGGCTGAAATTAAAAAAAAAAAGATTAATGACCTAATTCAAACCAAAACACCAAAATGGTGTTGTTTCTTTTTAATGAAACGGTGCGTTTTGGCCATGTTTTGACCATAATAATGTGTTTTGGTTCAAAATGGCATCATTTTGATCAACACCAAGTCAAAAAAATAAAATAAAAGATAGACAGTTCGTTGTTTGGTCACTGCTTATTATCTCCAACCTCTACCCAATAAATAGAGGTGAATTTCATGCAAAATGGAAAGAGAAAATCGGGTGGAAATGAAGCCAAAAAACCATCCTTTACATACTTTTTTTTTCAGCTGCCTAACAAACAACCTTTATCCCCCTGTAGTAGCCACCTTGAGCCACCAATAGCACCAGCAGTGCCACCAACAACAAGCCAACATTCCCTCTTTATCTAGAGGCATTAAAGGAGCAGCACTTTCAGGTGATTTAAACAATATATTTGTCAAGACCTTCATACCAATGCCACCAACAAACCACCACCTCACCACCGTGATCTATCACCTCAGACGAGCATTGCCACCAGTGACCAATACCACAAGATAAGTACCATTTTCTCTTTATTCTTCCTCCATGAGCTTTTTAAATGATAAAACCTGCATGCAAAACATGGATAATTCATGTTCTGCAATAGGTTTGCAACAAAACATGGTTACTAGGCTGCGTTAGTGACCATGCAATATAGGGTGGACCAAACTCAACCCACTTATATATATAAAAAAGAAATGACTTATTAGGCTGTTTGTTAGCCCAATAAAAAAAGTTGGGCAAGGCCTGAGCCTAGCTCATACATATAGGCTAGGGCCTCGAGCCTAATAGGCCCGACCCATTTGGTCGGGGTAAGCTATTCAGAGTTAAAGGCGTGTTTGATTTAATTTTTTTCCTTAAAAAATAAGGCCTTGTTTAGGTCTCTAGGGCGTGTTTGCCATACACACCTTTAAGGCATTTTTAATGCCTCTGATTTTTTGCTAAGGGAGCGTTTGACAAACATGCCTTAAAACTTTTCCATTTAGTTTTAATTTATCTTTATTTATGTGTTTAGCCAAATAGGCCCCTAAAGAATTTCAAAAAAAATCTGAAAATATTCAAGGATCATTTTTGACACGATCAAAGAGTTGATGTCTTATCCCAAGTGCAGGAGTGTCGAAGTAATAAATAACCCGGCAAGACCGGGGTCGAACCACAAGGAGATGAACTATATAAATTATAAATAATGATGATGATGATGATGATGATGATTTAAAGAGGACTTGGAGATGTAAGACTAATGTGAAGACTAAACAATGATAAAAATAGCTGTCAAGGTTAGAGGGTCCACTAATGGTATTTCAAATAAGTATAATATAAACTCTTTTTATTACTCAACTGGAAACCACACACAAAGAAGGTTCGAATCGGATGATTTATCATTAATGGCTCATTATAAAGTATTAACATGATTATATTAATTATCTTATTTAAGTAACACCAATACTTTTAAATATTGTCAGGTATTCATGATGCTAACTTATGTTAATAACAAATCAAGTTCCTCTCATAACAACAATGTCTGCCGAAGACTATGAATAATCAAGCATTTGATGTACCAAGTGTTATACAACATAAATTTAGATAGTCATTTAACAAGCAAGGTATTAATAATTAGTAAGATAAAAAGATAAGACATGTTGATAGCAAACTTTCTTGGATATAAACATTGAAGTCCATATTGAGTTTATATTATACCTATTCTAACACCTTTAGTAAAACCTTTTCACCTTAAGATAATTAACTTAGCTAAACATAATGAAGAAGAAGAACATAAATAAACTAGAAAAGAACATAGTTATGATGAAAAGCATAAACAAGAGATTAATGAAAGCAAAACTTAAATATTACAAAAATACAAAGAAAGAAAGCAAGAATATGATCTTGATCTGAAAAACAAGATGACTAAATACATGACAAATACCTGTTTTTATAGGCTAAAATTCAGAACTATTGATTGGTTGAGAAACTATTTAGTTGGTGGCCAACCATTGACTTGTTGGCTGATTATTGATATTGTTGGCTGGCTAAAACGTCATTGCTAACATCAGAATTTGAGCACATAGTCCTCATGAAAGATGTGAGAAATTGTCTCAGCTTTTGTATTGTTTTAAAAAAAAAACCAGAGCTCATTTGGACTTCTGGAACTCGAGATATGAGCTGAAAACCGAACAGTGTCTGGGCTACAGGACAAATTCCAACTTCTCCGTTGTTGCTAAGATTTGAACTTGAAAATGGTATAATTGAGTCTTGGACTCCTATGAAAGTTTTAGATCTATGTCTTAGCTTTCCATACATATAAACCAGATCTAAATCCAAGGTCTACAGCTCATGTTATAACCCAATAACCGAATGGTGTTCCAGTTTGAATTGAACCAGCATCTCTTCTCTAAGCTTAATCCTCCTTTTGTCTCTTCACTTTCAATAGTTAATCGCATCAATCAATCCTTTGAATTCTGAGATATACCTGCATTCAAAATAAGCATTTACCATAAATTAAAGATATCTTATATTATCAGACTTGTTATTATAAACATGCTTTAGTTAGGGAATTTAATGATACTTTAGGTGCAATATGATGATATAAAGCCTTAATGATAATGCACTTTTAAGCACTCATCACCCCCCCCAACCAGCTTATTACTAGTCCCTAGTAATCAAAGCGTTAAAATAGAAAAACAATTTGCAAGTTCCACAAAGCAAGGCATTCATCATTCAACTTCTATTAATCTATCCAAATAAACAAACTCTCATTAAATTTATATATCTGCTTCATACTGTTGAAACAAGATATTAATAAACCTTCTTTTTATGTGCTCAATGTATGAAAACATAGATGATGAAGCTTTTATTGGAAGAAAACAATATTCTGTTCTAATGTTTTTTTAAGGTTAACTTCCTTGAGTTGGGATTATTATCTCTTTTTTTTTTGTATATATACATATAACTTAAAATACAATGCATCCTTAACCCATATAACGAGCTTTAGGCTAATGACTCCTAGACCAGTTGGTCTTAGGGCATCAGGTGTTGAGACACCCCTACGAGCTTAGTAACTCGGGTTGCAGATACTGATACGTAGATAGTGCAATGTTTGATTCCCTTACGCTTTCTCCTCAACCCATGTAACAAGCACTGGGTCAATAGCTCCCAAGTCAATTGACTTTAGGGTATTAGGTGTTAAAACACCCCTTCAGGCTTAATTGCTTAAGTCAAGGAGGCTACGAAACCAAACTTATATACTTTTTTATTTATTCAATTTGTTATTTTTTTTTTGCAAATTATATACTATCCCTTTCCCTTAGTTGTTACTTTTAACAAAAGAACATGAATAATGTTAATGTAATAATACAATATGCAACCCACAATCATATGTTAAAGAGTGTGTGTGAAAATGATGGTTTAAGAATACTTGTTAAAAGAGTATATGAGCAGAATCAATTGATAACAATGCGAGAGTTTGTAAATCTGAATATTTCAAGAAATATTCTGATAGACCTTGTTAAGAATGTTTACTAAGATGCGTTTTGTTGCGATGTCGCGGTCGCACAAATTAATTACCCTAGCTTCAAACACAACACACAAGATAGTATAGAGCAAGCAAGGGGTCGATCCCACGAGGAAGTTCAAGTCAGATTTTTATGCTAGATGATATGCAATTTGGGGGGGGGTTGGACGTTATCTAGGCTAAAGCAAAAGAAAACAGAAAACTATCAAACAAAATTTAATAAAATCAGAAAATTATCAAGAGAACAAACATTGGTCACAAGCACACGTCCACCTACAGAAATCAGAACTGATCATGGAAACGAAACATCAATTTATATTCTGAATATTTATCTTTTCTTAACATTGGTTAGTTAACGGATCCGCCGTATAACTAACCCTAACCATCAAACAACCACAGTGTCCGCACTAGTAATTTAATTTAATGGCAGCCTTAAGAACTAGATAAGTTGATTAATCAAGAAAACATAACTGTCCGCAGTCTATGTTTGATTTGATTGAATGTTCTCCCTAAGATTAATAACGTAGATCCGCCACAATTATTAAACTCAGTTGCTTCACAAGTTCATATACCACAACTCCAGTTTTGATATCAAACTTAGCCATAGATTGTCTACAATAATAACTTAGAGTCCGCTCTAGCAATTAAAATAAACAATCATATGAAAAATAAGCATAGGAGAACAAACATATTCATCATTTAAACTGAAAAGAAAAGGTAAAATAAATCTCACAGTTCTTGAAATCCGAAGGTTTTTGTGTCCTTGCAACCAAGAAAAAGTGTTTAGCCTTGCATGTTTGTTGAACAACTAATCAAAAAGAAGGAAGAATGCATAATTTAGGGTTTCTTAGAGGAAGGGGGCGTTTTTCTCCTCTTGGCTGGTTGCCCCCCTTCTCTTCTCTCATTCTTTTTATATCTTAGGAAACCCTAGGTCTCTATTTTACAAAATAGTTCTCCATTAAGTAGACTGTTTACATTTAAGTACTTCAATAACTATTTTCCTAAAAAAGGAGAAATAGCCTTGCATGAAACCTTCAAGCTTTGACTTAGAGGAGCTAAATTGCTGAAATAAAAACTTGGATATCGGTTTAGATGCTTCGGAACGTAATTTGAACTCGTTTCTTCACGAAACCTGTTTGCTGGCAGAATTCAGATGTCATCTTTGAAAAATCATATCTCCCTCATATGACATCGTTTTTGGCTGCAATTTGGAGTTTATATAAATATGAGTCATGAATCCAAAAAAATTGAGTTTGCATCAATTGGACTTCTGTAGCTCCAGATATTCAAGTTGGAATAGCCGAAGGTCAACACTGGCAGATTGCGAGATTTGACTTTGAAGGCTGCGATTTCCATGCTCTTCCTTATTTTATTTTCTTGCCTTAAATATCCAGAAAGGTATGGATGTTAGCTTTTTAATGCCACTAGAATCACTTCATTTCAACCTCCAGAGCTCACGCTCTGCACAAAACATCGACTGAAGGTCAAATCTGCCAATTATCTCCATTTTACTCCTTTTTGCATCTTTCATCCAAAAGTGCCTTCAAAACATAAAACAAAGAATATCAAGACATTTTATATATAAAACATAGGCAAAACACTAGTTAAATGTGGGTGAAACTATTGAATAATATGGTTACATCACGTTTTAAGAGTCACTAAAGTTCCTCCTTTACTCTGCCATCCTAGTCATAATAGTTTTGCAAATGGTTTTAATAATAGAAAACACAGTTAGTTAAATTTTTTTTGTCAACTACTACCCTTTCCCCCCAACCAAAATGAGACATTGTCCTCAATGTTTTAAGGTAGAAAGATAGAGTATAAAAGACATCATCTGAAACAGCGACTACTGACAAAGCTGAAACACACTTAAATAAATATAAGAAATAATAAAACACAAATAATATGCTATGAAGAAAACCAAAAGACACAAGTTTTCACAAACTAAGACTCAAATCCAATATAAGCTTTTTACGACGTTCCATGATTGACCAATTGAGTCGACTCATGGAGGGATCAATTACAGGGATGAAAGATTGAAGTTGGTCAATCAATTGTTCAACAGTAGTAGCAGAGATTATGATTTGTCATGCCGAAGATGTTAGAAATTGTTGTTCCACAACTTAATCAATAAAAGATAACAAATTATTATAAAAACCATTAACATTTAACAAACCTATAGAATGCACTTTTAAGTACTAATCAATTTTGAAATTAGTTGTGGGTCCCTCACATGTTTTTTCAACAGTTTTTGCCTAATATCAGTTGTAGACTTACATTGTAAGATACAAACCCGATATTAAAAATACCTGATTTTTCTTTAAAAATTTTAAAAATTCAAAAACAATTTTCATTTATTTAAGAAAACATAAAAATATATGTTTTTTACAAAATATATTGGATTGTAGACTTATATTATAAGATATGGACCCAATATTAAGAATACCTGGTTTTCTCCAAAATTTCAAAAAAATTCAAAACAAATAAAAAATTACCTCATTTCAAAAACACAAAAAAATTATACAGTAAAATATACCCTCACATATTCAAGATACAAAAATAAAAAAAATAAATGTGATGATAAAAACTAGGCTTTATAATGGTTAAGTTTTAACCCGATAAAGTAAATACTTCCTCACAAATAGAGATCTGCCTTGAACCTTAGATGAGACCGACAAGTAGATACATGCCTTAAATTAACAATCAATCATCAATACAACTCACCATAGACCGGGTGCACTAGAGTTATGCATCTTCTCCTTATACAACCAGTCCATTTACCTAGACTCTCGTAGACTATTAGGTTTCCTAGTGACCATAATAGTAGATGACGACTCATGAACCCTCTAATTATAACTTTATGATTAAACCCATAACCCTATCAATTCTATGAGGCAAATCCGCCATTCATCGCCATGCATGTTACGACAGGATGACGACTCCACTAGGGATTTGTCTGGTCGAATTGAGCTTTGTTTGTTTGATTGTTTATTTATTTTTGTTGATCTGTGTAATTTAATTTTAGCATGCAGTTTTTTATATATTACTCATGGATGTTTTTTTTACATACTGCTCGTGTATAAGTACATCGGGTATGGATTAATGCTTTCATGCACATTAATATTTGAATAGACCCAATTCTTGTTTAGGTAGGGAGTAACAGTTTACCTCATGACTTTTGTTGTTACTCAATTTTGGACCCCACGTGTTGGAGATGGTGTATACCTGTTTTGAACCGAGTATAAGAGTGTAGCTCATGATCAGACATTTTTTTCGAACCCTGTTTGAGCTGTTTTCTGCTCTCTTTATCCTTCCCTCTTTGCTGCCAAAATCATCAGTTTTCTTAGACTGACTAGGGGTCTTCATAATGCTAAATTCTTTCCTTCGTTATCTTGTTTTTAAGGTTGGATAAATCCCTCAAAATTTGCACTAAAAAAACTGATTCTGCTGTTGTCGTAATTTTTTGTTCGAACTTAGGCTTTGATTCTGACTTGGTTTAGTACAATATCTGACCATCCTAGCTATATTCTATCACTCATGACATGTTGAAGAATTGATCTACACCTTTATTGGGTCCTAGGGGTCACTGTTCTTAGGGCAGACTCTCAGTCAGATTTGGATGCTCGGCATT
>Ga0325411_1003596_pt1 | contig 17532 bp, 10 predicted proteins | sample PopdelMetagenome_13_FD_206181 | JGI IMG/M metagenome (GOLD analysis project Ga0325411, IMG submission 206181) | Populus deltoides microbial communities from Bellville, Georgia, United States - Xylem-PdIQD-R4 | ecosystem: Host-associated > Plants > Phyllosphere > Stem > Wood/Secondary xylem...
AAAAGCGAGGCAAATCAATGAAATTCAACTTTACGATTTCAGCTAGTCCGGTTTGACTAGTAAAATTCATGGACTACATGCTAGCAGATGAATGCATCGATGTTACAAAGCCATGCCTAAGTTGTTATAATGTTTGAGAACTGCAAATGATTCCCAGCACTGCGTTGGGTAGGCCACTCTCACCGTTCAAAATTAAGATGCTTCTCTGGCAAAATATTGCACTTCAAATCAGTCCCTGGCGCTGGAGATCAGTGTATGTCTTTCTATTGTAAATGTTACCCTCTTTATCTTCGTATTCTTCCTCGAGATCTGGGCGCCACTTGTTCACTCCTTGCCGCTCTTGTATCCCCTTCCATAATTCTTGTGCTTCCTGAAAAAAATCAAAAATAAAATAAAATTGAAGTCTTGGACAAAAAGAGCTTAGTGAATAAATGAAAGCGGTTGTTAGATTTGAAACTAACATGCAAAATCAGCACTAAGAATTTCACGCTAAAAAAGATCAGGAGTTTGATTTGAATGAACAAAATAAAAGGTATTTAACAAAGAAAGGTTCAGATTTCAGAAAAATGTCTGAGAAAGTGCGCACCTTAATCGATGTGATCTCATTGAAGTTCTTGGTGTTTGGAATGCCAAGGCAACGCATCCCATGCTGATGACGCCATTCCTTGAAATGCCGCTCAAAGGCTCTTCGACCCCAGTAACTATAGTTCCCACATATCTCGCACTTAAATTCCTGACATGCAGAAAAATAATTGAGATCCTCTAGCCATAGAAACTATCAAATACTATAACTACACCATAAAAAGATCCTCCACTAAACAACTAATATAACTAGAGAAGTATTACACGCATCATAATGATGGATAATAACACTATACGTTACTTATTGCACTTGAAAATGAAAACTTCCTCACATATCAATCAAATACACCTGGGAAAATGAAAACAATATACAGAGAGAAAACTACTCTCTAAATGTAGAAAGAAAAAACTTCATTACCAAATAGCCGAAAGAAACAGAATATACATGGAAGAAACCAGTGATGAGATATGCTTACTTAAACAACAGCATCAGCATCGGGCTTCTACAATTAATAAGAATCGTACCTGACCAAGACCATGAAGTTTATACAGCCAGTAAGGTATAGGCTTCCCATCCCAACCCATTGGCAACTTGAGAGGATTGTAAATCTGTTGTTCATCATCATCACTTTCAGTGTCAGCCTGTGTCTCTTCCTGAATCAGTTTCAAAATCACATTATCAATTATTGCCAGCGCCAAAACACTTAAGTCTAATTTCTTGGACAATAACAATGAGACGTCCAATTCAAGCAGACAGTAAGAAAAAGTTCACGCAAATGGTCTTGCTGCTTTGTATTACAAATTGTTCTTTATATGCAGCTATATCATGCATAGTTGGCAATAATGCATTAGCATACCCTGCCCACTACAAGAGAAAATATATTCTGCTTATACTGGATTGCAATGGGGTTTGATCATCTAATATCATCATGGTGCAAATGGCTTGCTTCAATTTTGCCCGGGTACCAAAAGCACATAGTAGGTTAATATGAAATGCTATGTTCAAAGTTATCATTCACACTACTTTAAATGCTAAAGCACTTGAGAAATTGTGGTAACTTATGACAACTTACCTCCTCACGTTCTGCTTCCATTTCATCATATGTCAAAGCCTGCTTCTTCACAACATTTTCTTTTGTTCGTACAATTGTCTGCACAAGGTCACAGAAAAATCAATTATCCAAAAACCACAAAAAAAGAGATTTATTTAAGGCACATATGCAGTCAATATTCAAATGCAGACTATTAAAACATACAAAAAATCTGGTAGGTAAGCAAAAAATTAAATCTTAATGTGATACTGATCAAGAGAATGGAGGAGAAACAGGGTACATTGGCACCACAGCTAACCTCATCTAGTAAGTCGCACAATTTATTAATTTTGGCCTCCATCAGGGCAATTTCTTTTGAATTGTCAACTTCTTTTGAGGTTGCAGCACCCCCATTCGGTTCTGATCCACGTGATCCTTTCGCAAAATGTTTCTTGTCCAACTTTTCAAGAGGTGTGTCCTGCACAGAATAAACAAATAAATACATAAAACACAAAATACCAAAACAAACCAAATAAGAAACAATTTTTTTTTTTAAATAAGTCATGTAGAGAAGTAATCTAATCTAGCTTAAGGAAATAAGGCATCCTCTGATTGAAGAATAGTTCCATAGGGAGGATTCTACTTAATAAATAAAATACCACAACATAGCTTGAAGTAAGATGTAATTAGAGAGGCTCTTACCATAAGAACAAACAAACAAACAAACATGTGTATGTGTGTGTGTGTGTGTGAAATGAACCAAATAAGACACATTTTTTTTTAAAAACAAGTCATGTTGAGAAGTACTCTAATCTAGCTTAAGGAAATAAGGCATCCTCCGATTGAAGAATAGTTCCATAGGGAGGATTCTACTTCATAAACAAAATGCCACAACATAGCTTGAAGTTAGATGTAATTAGAGAGGCTCTTAACATAAGAACAAACAAACAAACAAACATGTGTGTGTGTCTTTGCAGGTTCAAGCTTCAAGCACTGCTTTTAGGGGAGTTTCCTTGGCTGGTATTCAGCATGATTGGGCTGCTCTTTTATAAATATCTGTTTCCTCTCTTCTTTGGGAGGAAGTCTAATTGTCCATCACACTTTGTAATTCTTAAATTTTTAATGCAATCTTCTCTTACCCAAAATTATAAATTCATGTTCACCACTGAATTGACCAAATATGAAATGGAAAAGCACATTCCCTCCTTGACAAAAAGATAATGTTTAACTAAGAAATTAGAGAAAAAGAGAACATCCACTGGATCTCTTTTGTTCCTAAACTTATAAGACTTGTATATAGTAAAAGAACTAGTCCAACCTTTGTGAGGAAAAGCCTTTCTGCACGCTGCTGTACAGTACCACCACTCTTTAGCCCCAATGCAGCCAATGCCTAACAGGAAAACATGTAGCATACAAATTAAAAATATATGTAGTTGGAAAGGACAACTAAAACCAACAAAATAGAATTCTGGAAACAAAATTGTTACAGCACATGGAATGAACTTGGAAACATTGATGAAGCAATTGAACAATAACAATTGCCCAAGTCGTGGCATACTTTTCTATTACAAACTTCTGTGACTCCACAGCGACCCAGTGGATATTATTAATATTTTCCAGTGTTGATCACACTGTCTGATACCAGAGTATTTCTCGTTAAACTACCAAAGCAATCAATGACAAGAAATTTGACTCCACAGCAATGCATTGGATATTATTAATAATTTCCAGTGTCAATCACACTGTCTGAAATCAGAGTATTTCATGTTAAATTGTCAAAGCAATCAACAATGAGGAAATGTGGATTGATAACAGCATCGCATCTAGCATTTAAACTACACACTATAAGGATAATGGTAACATGTCACTATCAGCTGTCACTTGGTAATATAGAAGTACATCTTTGTTTATTGAAATTAACATAAACTATTGTAAATAAGCAAGAGAATGCTCTATGACTTTAGATTTCCATGTAAGCACAAAGCGTTTGATGGAAAAGCAAAGCAACCAGAAAAAATGATATGGCTTACCTCCTTTAATTTTTCAGGGCCCACTTCTTTCAGCTCCTCAGCAGTGCTGTAAAAATCAAGATCAATAACAGTATGATCAGCTGACAAATGCCCATTTTCTTGACTGTTCTTTTCCCATCCTTGAACTGCGTCATTTTCCCATTGCTCTTCAAATTCAGTAGTAACCTACAACAATAACAATCCTATAATGTCAAATGAAGTACATAATTGGCTATAACCAAGCGTGGTCAAAATTCTTTGTTCTATAGACAAAAAAAAAATAAAAATGAGACAATTGTAGCAGCACTTGGCATTTAGAAGCAAAAATTACTGTTTGACACTAGTGTTAGCATCTGGTAAATCAAGCAGGCAAGTGTCCTACAGCATCATAAACACTGAGCAAAAGAATTAAAAAAGAAAGAAAGAATCATTCAAAAAAAACCTTTGAAAAAATCCTATCAAGATCTTGCAAGGGCTCTGTCCGCTGGAAAAAATAAACTAAATATTCAAGTAGATTCTCCATGTATTCCCTGTATTGCCTGAAGAAAATTGAAACAAAAACAGAATTTAAAATTTGGATAAAAAATTCACAGTGAGATGCAGATGCTGGTGAATATACCTAAAAATGTATAAAAAAATCAGGGGGCAGAGAGAGAGAGAGAGAGTCTACCTTGAAAACTTCAATTTGCGGGGTACAATATTTGGTTGGGAGAAAATGTCAAGGTAAGCAGAGTATTCAATAGGCTTCTCGAATTTTAAATTATTGTACTGGTTATACAATTCATGCATGTCTAGGTATTTCCCAAATGCTTCCTGTAATATAAATCCAGCTACAGTGTTAGTTATTGCAGGGAAAATTCATGCAACATAATTAGGAGAAGTCTCTGGTAGAAAAAAGGCAAACAATTGTTTTCCGCCTAATAAATATTCCATCAATCACAATAACAAGTTTTGTGCAAGCACTATTTCACTTTTATACAAGGGGGAAAAACTAGAAACTACTACATCCCTAAATTATAAATTACCTAGCATGAACACTTTGAATCTTGGCATATGAAACTATGTCCTAAAGTATCAAACTGAAAAGACTACTCACTCCAATCTCACAGTAGATGAACTTGAAAATGCCAACAGAATCTCCAGATTTTGTAATGTGACGCTTAATTTACTGCTCCCATTATCCTATATACATTTTATGACACTAACATCTAATGGTGCCAGTTCATTTATTGAGCAAAAAAGTAGTAGTTAAAAATAACCCAGACCAGTTTCTTCAAATTCTATAAACTACCTCAACCCTAATTTCCAGTTGCCTAGCATAAACTCTTCGAATATTCATAATGTGAAACTACAGCCCAAAAATACCAACAGGTTGAACTAAGCTAAAACAGCCTTTAAGTGGCACAAGTTAAAGAGACTAACCTCGCCTGTAAACTCAATTACTGGCTCTTCTTTAAGCATTGCCTCATAATCCTCATTGGCATCAACAACCCGAGCTGCTGGATGCCTTCTATGATACTCTCGAATCTTCACACAAAAAAAGAATTACAACCAATTAATACAGCACAAGTTGCATAACAACCAGTAATCATCATATAAATTGCTTAATTAAAATCAATTAAAAATACTAACTTACCTCTTTTAATCTATCATAAAAAGCACTAAACACATTAGTCCCCATCGCGGTTTGTCCTCCAAGCGCAGCAATCTCATCTCTCCTCGCATTATCTTTATCTTCGTATACCTCAACCTAATTTTTTTTAAAAAAATCAAAAATAAAAACCAGAAACTAAAAATTATAATTATTAAAGTAAATTAATAAGAGAGAGAGAGGAATTACGAGTTTCTCAGTAGTGGTAATGATATTTTCAATCATGTTACGGACACGGTGGCTTTGAAAAAGACGGTCCTTGTTATTTGCTGGTTCGTTTTGGAGATCTTTAACGATGAGTCGTTCGAGTCTCTCTACTTCCTCGTGTGAGGCGCGAGTCACCTCTAATAGAGTCGACGACATCTTCGCGGCGGTCTCTGCCTCCGGCTCCGGTGAAACTTGTGGTGGATTTCAGTGTGGTTTTGTTTAGGGTTCTCACTTCTCAGTTGACAGAAGTCGCAGAAGCGAGAGGTTCATCGAGGTTCGATTTTTATTTTTATTGTCTAAAGAGAAATGTTTGAAAACTTATAACGGTGTCGTTTCTGGTTTTAGTTTACTTTTAATTACAGCGCTTGCCCTGAGTTTTGCTATAATTACACGAAGTAACTTATTATTTTTCAAATGATGTAAAATTTTGTTTTTTTTTTTTCAATATAAAAAAACATAATTAGTTTATAGTAAAATCCTTATTTCATGATAAGGGTCATGAACCTATCTTTCACCTTGAACGGATAAAAATGGTTAAATTAGCAAAGGGATGCAAAAATAAAACAAATTTAATTTACAATTATTGAATATATTTTTTTTATGTATATATCTGATTGGAAATATGTTATATTCAATGTGTTAAAAATTACAAAGATAATATTTTGAATGTAAATATACATGTAGAAAATCTTAAAACTTTTCAAAGCGTGGTAGATGCTAAGATTCTGTTTGGTTTTCATCATGTTTTTCAAAAATTTAATTATTTTTTACTAAAAACTATTTTTTTATATGTTTTAAATCGTTTTCATGTGCTGATTTTAAAAATAATTTTTTAAAAAATATATATTATTTTAATGCATTTTAGCATGAAAAATATTTTGAGTATGTTTATATAATATCATATTTAAATCTCACTATTAGGAATATAAATGGAATGGTAAAATAAATAAAATTAATCATAAATAAAAAATTTCAGATCAAAGATATTAGGATAATTTTTTTTAAAAAAAAACAAAAAAAAAACTATAACGTTACAATTAAACTTTCGATGTTAATTGTAATACTTGTATTTATGTGGTCAAGGTACTAATATTCAGGTTTTCAGGGGGTATGGTATAATATATTCAAACTCAGAGCATCTTAACTCCAAATGTCCAAATTAAAGGGACTGGAATGACTCATCGCCTTTCATCGAGGGCTGTTTAAGCTGCTTAGCCAGCTTAATGCAAACATTGCTCCTGCCTTCTATCTTCAGGGATTTTTTTTTAAAAAAATTTTGTCTTCAGGAGATTTTAGAATGTTGTTAGAAAGAATAAAAAAGATCAAAAGCATTTAAAAAGCTTAAATTTTTACCAAAAAATACCCATGTGGAAGCTAAATCATTTCTTATCAGGTGATGATGAGGAGAGAGAAGAGAGTTTCTTGGAAGAAGAATCAGATGGCCTTTGTTCACTTTCTCCTACGCAGGTTTGTTTTTCTAATTCCACCTCAAATCTTGTATCTTTCTTGATTATAAAGTTTTCATATTTTTTTAATTTTTTAAAACCTTTTGGCTATCTGGGTTTTTGTTTGTGTAGAGAATGTATGCATTTGCTGCTTCTTTGGTCGCTGGTTTGGCTCTTATGTTTCTGGTATGCCGGTTTGAAGCTTATCTTTTTGTTTGTTGTTGGATTGTATTGCAGCATAAAATGTGTTCTTTATGCGATGTTAGTGATTAAAATGTGTTCTTTATGTTTCTTTATGCATTAAGCTGCTTAGCCAGCTTAATGCAAACATTGCTCCTGCCTTCTATCTTCAGGGATTTTTTTTTAAAAAAATTTTGTCTTCAGGAGATTTTAGAATGTTGTTAGAAAGAATAAAAAAGATCAAAAGCATTTAAAAAGCTTAAATTTTTACCAAAAAATACCCATGTGGAAGCTAAATCATTTCTTATCAGGTGATGATGAGGAGAGAGAAGAGAGTTTCTTGGAAGAAGAATCAGATGGCCTTTGTTCACTTTCTCCTACGCAGGTTTGTTTTTCTAATTCCACCTCAAATCTTGTATCTTTCTTGATTATAAAGTTTTCATATTTTTTTAATTTTTTAAAACCTTTTGGCTATCTGGGTTTTTGTTTGTGTAGAGAATGTATGCATTTGCTGCTTCTTTGGTCGCTGGTTTGGCTCTTATGTTTCTGGTATGCCGGTTTGAAGCTTATCTTTTTGTTTGTTGTTGGATTGTATTGCAGCATAAAATGTGTTCTTTATGCGATGTTAGTGATTGAATTTTAATGTGTTTTTGGAAGTGGTTATATGTAATAAATTTAGCTTTTGAAGAGGAAAAAATAGAAGTAATTAATGGTAGAAATATTCTTGTCTCAAATATTGCAAGGAGCTTATAGATTTTCTTCCTCTGTGTTTATATCCGTGTCTAAGGTTTCAAATTTCTTTCTTTAACTGAATGTCTATAAAACAGTGGAATTGCTTCTGAGGAGTTCATTAAATGTTCAACTTTTGCAGTTCAGTCTAAAGTTGGGTTTTGTAATTCATGCTCTACTAATTTGATGATGTCAGCTCAATCTGTTCAGACTATTCCAATGGTTTTCAAACTTTTATAGGGTAATTCTTTGGCCACTTTATATAGGTGTATTATCTAATACAACTATATAAGGATTACTGTCACCTTGTAGCATGTCTTTTATTAGACTACTTTCCATAATACAAGGAACAGTCCCATAGCAAGCTTGGTATTAAACTTTCCTTTTCCCTATCAGGGCATCTAAGAGGGGCAAGTTGTCCGCATCTGCAGATCACATTGCTTTTTACATGCTTCCACTACATTTACTGCATTTTGTTAACAGGATGCCACAAGCACCATTTATATAACTCATGTATCAAATCATCACTCCCGTGGGATGATGGTAGTATACCTTTGGTTGGTGGTTGATATGTTGTTAGCTCGGGCATATAAACACTGAGGAGCAGTCCTCTAAACTTGCCTCGAGAAGAATATGGGAATTCCTGTCATGTTGGAGATTTTGGACAATCATCATTTCTGGACTGTCTATAACAGCCTGGAGCCTATGAGCATGGACCATATATAGATCCCCCTCACCAACAATTTCTGTTTCTTTTCTTTTCTTTTCTTTCAAAACTTCTCTCAATGTTGCCCTTTTTCTCCAATAATGCATTCTATCATCCATGGAAAAGATACTTGGTAAGCTATCATCGAATTAGATCATTGGGCCAAACTATCAAAAGAAGATCGCATTTCAAAATCAGCGTCATAGTTTAGAATGCATCTTAGAGGTTAAAGATATGTTTTTGTACCTTATTAGTGATGAAATTATTTAGTTTGAGGCTGCAAAGAAATGGGAAGTAAAAGAATAGGATATGTATCTGGAGAAAATTTTATCAGGTTCTTCTGCTTGGCTTAGATTGTTAGCATACCTAATTGCATAAGAGGTGTTGTATTACCATTATCTGTAAATTTTGAACTCCTAAGTTAACCTTCTTCCTTTTCTTTGAGCATAGAAACTCTAAGTAGACATTCAATCCCATTATTACTACTAGATAGCAGTTCCCTTTTGTTTCCTGCTTAAGTAGGTAAGTTTAGATTAGTTGAGGGAAAGTGTGGGATAATAGAACATTGAGAATCTGAGCATGTTGAAGGAATATACTGATTTTGAGTCATCATCCTGTTAGAAAACGTACTAGCTTTTGTGATCATTTATTGTGACATTTTGAAAGCTGTATTTCAATGGAAGCAAGTGGGCATCTTAAAATTGCTGATAGCTTTACAAAATCTGTTTGTGTTGCAGTCCTTGATTGTGTTTGCCAAGCCCATTAAATTTGCATTATTGTTCATCTTTGGCAATGTGTTGGCAGTTGGAAGGTAGATTGACATTCTTACTCAATTTAGATTACATTTTAATCTTTTATTTTTAATCTCTCTATTTGCTGGTTTGTTCAGGCACAAGTTTATATGCAGTCCCCTTGCCACCCTGATTTGTAATATTTCTTTCATACATGTAAAACAAAAACACCACTTCTTATTCATCATAGAAACGAAGGGCTTCTTTTTTTCCTGTTTTTTTTATTGTTGCTTGGCATAACTTCATTTAAATTCTTTCTTAATATAAACACTTTGAATAATCTGGCAAAAACTAGTTAATTTGATCACTTTTGATCTAAGGCTTTTTGGCACTCCAAGTTGGACTATGCCAGCCTACTCAGTCGTGTGTTATTGTGTATTTGGAAGTGATTTTACATAAGTTAGAGAGCTTTATTGATTCCACACAGATAGTATCCCTGAGATCATCTGTAATTCAGATCAACTGAATTGTTGTCCTTCTTGAGGTCTTTTGCATTCTGAATTTGTTGTGTATGTCAGCACAGCATTCCTCATTGGACCTGGGCGACAACTAGGCATGATGTTTGACCCTGCCCGAATTTATGCAACAGCTATATACATCGGATGCGTTGTTCCGGCTCTCATTTGTGCACTCTTGGTAAGTCAACAGTTTCAATTCATTATTCAAATATAATAGTAGTGCCCCTCAATGATAGAGAAAACTTGGGAAATTAAAGTGCAGTGAATCATGATTGTTTTATGACCTATAGGGTTACTATCCTTGGTTTGTTTAATTTTTCAATCCCAAACATGAGTATTCTGGAATCTGGATCATGCCCATTTCTTTTCACTTTCTTGCAATTAAAATGAGAAGTTCTGTTATCCTTAGTTTATATACTGTGGCATACAAGATAATGTGCATCTAACCATTTTTACCTCAAGTTATTAAATTTGGTACTAGAATTCCTTTTGTTAACGATCAAGGTTCTTCTTCACTGCTACCTCAAAGAAAGTTGCACTTCTCCTAATTATCTGTTATTCTGTCATATTTTCTCCATTTTCCCCCTTCATTTCTTTAGTTGTCATTGCATTCTTTTTTATCTACCACAGAAGAATTTACACCATCTTGGCATTTTGATTCTGATTTATGGATGCAAATTTAAATAATGTAGACTTTAGTTATAACTTTCTACCGTTGTATCTATTTGCGTTAATTAACAAATGAAGTTGCATTGACTAGAAAGCTTTCTGCCTCAGTGACACTGACTAAATGAAGCCGAGGATTCCTTTTACCTGTGTCTGTGAAAATTTGAGATTCCTTGGAATTTTAACCAAGTGGTTGAACTTGGAACCATTTTCGCCTCAGTTCATGCCTCCTGATGGGCTTCCATTCCCTATGCTTTTATCCTTGTGCTGTCTCTCAGAAGAACTTCTCACACAAATTCACCAAAATTTCAGAAGAGGTCAAATCATGAAAAGCTTCTAGTTTGAACAGAGCGGTAGACTAAAATGGCCCTGCCATCTCACATCCTGGTCCTTGTGAGCTTATAGGGCTAAAGCTTCCCCTCCTTTATTAGAGAAAAAAAAATGTTCAAGATCAATTTAGAGAACAGGACCATCTCCAAATGGGAAAAGATAATTAACAAATTTTAAAATATTAGAGAACTGCAATTGTGTTGAATATCTGACAATAAAACACACCTAAGTCACCTTTCTCATATATATATATATATATAATAAAATAAAATAAAAACTTTCAAATCATAGCAGTTTTAAATCATTTCTTGCTTATTTCATAATCTTTCAAATGGGCATTTCTACACTTTTTTTCATGTTGCAGATCCATAGCAAGATTTTAACAGTGTTTGCCATCATATTCGAGATCTGTGCCCTTATCTGGTAAGTTTGTCTTTCACTTTTGCCCATTTCACCAGTTTTATGGGAAGGCATAAGGACACAAGATTAGAATTGTACAGTGAAGTCTTGCAATATTGTATATAGTACAAAATAGTGTTCAGACTATTTGGGATTGAAATTATACATCACACTCTTATTTGTTTTTCAGAGACTACAATACACGGTTCCAGCCATGTACTGTTTCTTCTCTAATTTTCCAGACTACAAAATATGATTTTCAGCCTTTTTTTTCTTATGTATCAGGCAACATCTCTACAATAGCTTCTCTGAGTTTGACAATAGGAAGTTCTTTTGGCATTTTAAATGCTTTGTTCGCAGTACTTATTTGCCCAGTTTGAGCTGTTTCAGGTACAGCCTGAGTTATATTCCTTTCGCTCGGAGAATGGTGTCTAATTTGATGATCCGATTATGCGACACTGAGTTATAGCTAGTGCAAAGTCAAGGAGAGTGATAAACTGAGAGATTCTTGAAGCCTTGGCTGACGGCAGTTTTCTTGTTTTTTCATCTATGAGTTGGTTCTCAAGGATTTTTTTAACTTGACCTCAGAGTTTGGCAATTCTGATTGTTGAATTGACAGCATAACATAAGCTGTAGGTTTTTCAACTTATATATATGTGTGTGTGTGTTGATCATTTCAACTTGAAATCATTTGCTCCTAGAGATCCATTTCATTTAGAATCACCTTTTATCTTTTTTTCGTTTATTAAATCTTATAGGAGATGGACAGGAGAACTAAGAAAATTATATACATCCTAGACCTAGTAAAGAGTAAAGACTGAAAAGTAGCCAATGTTTTTTTAGCATGCCTTGATTAGACGAGGACCATTCTAAGTTTATTTTTTTTGCTCGCAGTGATGCAGATAAGGGATTCAAGAGTTGAATTCACAGAAAATATGAGCTTTTTCTAGTCAAAACAGGAAATGATTTAACAACTAACAACTGAAATGGGTCAAAATTATTAAAAGCCCTACTCCATGTAGGCCTGTCAAACAACGTCCCAGTACCAGTTGAACACTAAACCCTAACGTAAGGTGTTATACTTCCCTCTAAGAGGTATAAATACGAAATATGGACAAGGAATCTCGCATGTCTCAAAGATGGGAAAGACAAAAGGTGTCTCTTATCAGTTTGCTAGCTCATTGGAGGTTAAAAATGATAAAGACATTTCTCCACATCATGTTTTAGCCACATGTGTGAGATTGATTGTCTTCAAATCTTATTGTACCAAAGACAACATCAATCTTTGTCTGCATTTATATGGAGCACGACAATATTCCTACCATAGCCTGCATGCAAATTAAAGTCACTAATATGCAAATGAAAGCCCTAGCAAATTACGATAATTTCTTCTTCTTCTTCTTCTTCTTGATAATATGTAAACCATAAATTATAAAATACTGGTACACGAGCAACTAAAACTAATCAAATATTTCATGCTCAATTCAATGTCATTACAAAAGCTCACAACTTTAAGTGAGGTTAAGTGCAGTTTGATTCTAGAAAATATTGCTAAAAACATTGAAACCATATAACTATTCATGTATCATACCAAAAAAACAAAACATAAAAAAGCCTTCTTTCACAAGATTTTTTTTTATAGTGAAAACAAAATGAAGTATAATTAATTATATGGTTAGTTTCGATTATAGGTAATTATTAAAGCAAAGGATAATACAACTATTTAAATATTGTCTGGTATCAATACGGCCAACATGCAAGTGACTCGATTGTTTATATAGTCTTGCATATTATAATTTCTTATAACATGTGATGCAAGTAATATGTTCGTTACTTTCCATGTAAAAAATACTACTACACAACAAGTCTTGAAACCTACTTCAGGAATTTCAACTTATAATTTAATTAAATTATCTCACCTAAAAATAGACATATGCTATTTCATGAAGTTCAATTGTCTCATCATGTGGTCCATTAAATTTAAAAAGATAAAATTACATGATGCATAAATGAGTTGACCTAGACATTGTGAAATATCATCATTCAATCTTATAAGCAATGTTTTTTATGGTAATTGATTCATAAAAATTGTCGCACCCGACATCGCGGCGACCCTAAAAATAATCTTCAATTTATGAAAAAAAGAACAGATTTCTTACATCTTGTTCTTTTAGGGGAAAAGATCTTATCTAAGAAGTCACCACCTAGTATTACGGTCACTAGGAACCCTAACTGGCCAACATAGATGCTATGGCTCGGGATTGGTTATGTAAAAGGGAAGATTTTATCACCCCTTAAACGTTCTGCCTGAGGCAAACTGCATTGTTGGTTTTGTCTTAAATTGCTAAATATTTATTAGCTTATGCTATGATAATTTGCTTATAATATCCCTGACTCTGGCGCTAGTGAATATTCAATTACGGATACTTTCAACTCTGGCGTTGGTAAATATTACGTAGCTATAAAAATAAATTTAGATCAATATTTTTATTCTAACTCTAATGCTAGTGAATAAACAAATAAAATAAATTTATTGTTACGCATGCACATATTTTTTATTTTTCTAGCTAAATAAAATAAAATACATTGAATAAAAATAATATAAATTTAAATCGGTATTTTTATTCCTGACTCTGACGTTAGTGAATAAACCAATAAATTTATATTATTTTTATTTAAGCATACATATTTTTATTTTTTTTATTTTTCTACCTTTTTATTTTTTTGAGCTGGGCCCAACTCACCTCACATGGGCTGGGCTGGACCCAGCCAGCCCGGCTGGGCAAAAGAAGAAGAAGCACGCGTGAAGTAAATTCAGGCGTGCATGAATAGTGTGAAGGTAATTAAATTACCTTCACACTGAATTTGAAAGACTTATTGAATGCAGAGGATGGAAACTTACCTGTGCAGCAAAGAACGGCACCGAAAACAATGGCGCGGTGGCTGTTTTCTTTTGTTTCCCGGTGTATCTCCACTATCTTTTGGATTGTTCTTTTTCTGTAGGCGCGAAATGGTTGCTTCTCCGTTTTTCTTTCCTTCTCTGTTTTCCTTTTTCCCCTTTGAGATTGTGTTTAGGAAGAAAAAAATAACCTTTTGGTCTCTGCTTTTGAATTCCCCTGCTCTAGACGAAGACTACGATGGTAAAGGTCCTGGAACCAGGGGTTGGCTGGACCCAAGCTTTCTCGGGTTCTTTGCTTTGTTTTTGCTCTGGTTCTGCCTTTGGCTCTGCTCTGGTTTTACTCTGTTTTTCTGGTTTTTTCATGTCTCCTGTGTTCCCTTCGTGTTCTAGGTTTTGAAGACGAGGGCGAAGCTGGGTACGCTGGCTTTTTCTCCGGTTTCTTCTCCCAGTTTTTTCCTTCTCCTTTTCAGTCCAATTCCCCCAATTTTGCCCCCCAGTTTTTCTTCCCCCTGCCGTTCATGGCTTTTCTTTTTTCTTTTTCGCTCCCTCATCTTCTTTGGCTTTATAGCCAAAGAATGCCAAGCACCTCTTCAATTGAAACGGCTTCAAAACCATTACTGCAGAAACCGTTCGTGTGGAAGGAGACGAAAAGGGCGATGAATGATTTCTAAAAACGGCACCGTTTGTGCGATGGGAATGACCATTTTCAATCTAGTCACTAAAGTTCTGAAATTGTGTAATCAAGCCCTTGGGTAAATTTTAATTGGACCTCTGTATTTTGGCCCTTGTTACAAGTTAGTCCTTGGACTTTAATCTTTGCAATTTAGACCCCAATTAAACCCCAAACTTTGATATTTCTTCAATTAAATCCTTGATTGGATTAATTAAATTAATTCCAAGATCAATTAAGTTTCAAAACTTATCAATTCTCCAATTAAATCCTTGATTGGATTAATTAAATTAATTTCAAGCTTAATTAAGTCTCAAAACTTATCAATTCTCCAATTAAACCCTTGATTGGATTAATTAAACTAGTCAAAAGTTTAATGAAATCTTTAAACTTCTAATTATGTCGCCCTTAACCCAAATTTTAATTCATTCTTCATTTTATTTTTCACTTGTTTTTCATCATCTTTTTCATCATTTTTGTCGCACCCTCGCGGTGGAGCGCGGCGTCGCGACGATCCTCAATTGATTTCAGGGTCTTTTATTTTTTTGTGTAAAAGGGAGTCGCCACCTAGTATTATGGTCACTAGGAAACCTAGCTGGTCTTTCAGAGATTTTAAGGCAAGGGACTGGTTGCATAAAGGGAAGGTATTAGCACCCCTAGTACGCCCTACCTAAGGTAAGCTGCTTGGTGTTTGGTTTGCTTTATAATTGCTATGGTGTTGGTGTTTTCTAATCCCATAAGTTTTCCTTGGTTTGATTCAAACTAAATTTATTAAGATAGAAATCTAAGGAAATTCCATGTGCTTTAAAAGCTCATTTTTTCCTTAGTATTTCAAGAGTTTGCGACTCGTAAATCGCAAGGAGAAGGGACAAAAAAATTAGAAATCTAGGGCGCTTTAAAAGCCTATTTTTGCTTTAGTGTTTTATACTCTCTCAGCTAGTAAACCATGGAGTAAAAAAAAATTGAAATGTCCTGGATTATAATCAAGGCTTCTTTCAAGGATGTGTGATGACTTATTATCCCTAGAAAATTATTTTGGATATTTACCATTTAGGGTTTCTTTATCCAAATATTAACAGTGAATAATAACAAGTTATTCCCATTAAATATTTTGGATATTCATCCCTTTGGGATTTCTTTATCCGAACATTAACGGTAAATAATAGATGAATTCCTCCTAAAATAAGATTTTTTATTTTTTTGGAATATTGGCCAATACCCTTTGGAGTTTTACAAACATGTTGTAAAATCTAGAAATGCAAGAAAATAATTTTTGTTGTGTTTAAGAAATCCATGCGAAAACACATTTTCGAAACTTCCAATATTTTTTGTATATAAAAAAAGAGAGTTCAAAACATGTTAGGGTATTGGTCGTATGCAACACATAAGAAAACAAATTTTGATATATATGTATATTTGCTGCAGTTGCGTCGAAAACCGGGTATTCTAAATACGAGATTTGTATATATTTTTTTACAACATAAAAAAATTCAGACTTTAAAATAAATATTCCAGAAAATAAATCTCTTTCTCTTTCTTTTATTTTTTTTTTTAAAAAACAGCGCAAGTGACCCGGCTGGACACAAAAGCAAAAGGGCACAATCTTCTTAATGAAACAAGGCAAAATGCATGCAAAGAGACCACGTTACTATTCAAGTGAATTAAAATTCACTTGAACAGTGCAAACACAAAGCAAAAAGAATGCATGGTGCGGGGGGTGAAGAGAACAGACCTGGGAACGAAAGGACAACGATGATGTTTGAAGGCTTGCTGGCTAGTCGATCAGTGCTGCAGTCTGCTTCAGTTCTTTCCCCCTATTCTCTGTTGGCGTTCTTCTTCTGAGTTTCACCTCTGCAATCTTCGTGCCTCTTTCTCTTTACTGGTTTTCTGCACTTTCTTCTTCCCTGTTCTGCAGATTTTATATGAAAAAAATGAAAGCAAAGACCAAAAGGCAGTCCCTGCTGGTTTATGGTTTTTCGTTTTTCCTGCGCCTTCTCCCTTTTTTTTTTCTCCTCCTCTGTCCTGTTTTTTGTGTTTCCTTTCTCTCCCTCTCTGGTAACTGAGATGGATGAAGACAATGGTACTGCAACTTCTACGCACAGCCGGTGATCACTGCTTCTAGGGACACTGAAAACGATCGCCACGCCGGTTCACTGTTCCTTTTCTTTCCTTCTGCTGATGCTCTCTATGGAGATGATGAGGGAGACGATGATGAAAATGTGCTATGCTGGTTGAGTTCACGCCCCTACCTCTGTGTTTTTCTGCTTTTGACAGTGGCATTCTGCTTTCTTTTTTTCTTTCGTTCCTCTCCTTTCTTTTTCTGCCTGGCTTCACATCTCTCTTTTTTTCTGTAACTTTGTTCCTGTGAAGACTTTCACAGTTAAAAAGATGAACCCCTGATCTCTGCCTTTTCCCCCCCTCCTTTAGGTTAGCAGCCGAGGCTTCTATATAGCCTATACACGACTTTATTTAGGAAACAAACATTACATTAACTCTAGGGTGTATTCTCGGGTGAGCAGAAATAGGAAACCAGAATGTTTGATTCTGATTTTGTGATCAGCAGTGATTTCTTTCCTAGTTAGAGGATGGTGTGGCTCTTTTCTTTCCTTCCATAGGGCTAGCTGCTCCCTTTGAAATGAGGCAACAAAAACATGGTCTTCAGCTCCAAAAATCAGGCGTGATTAGAAAGGAATACAGTAGAGAAAAAAAGGAAAGAAATCAGATGGAGGGTGCAGCTGCAAAGTCCTATTTTCCTTATTCGGTGTGGTAAAAATCCTGT
>Ga0325411_1003597_pt1 | contig 17532 bp, 11 predicted proteins | sample PopdelMetagenome_13_FD_206181 | JGI IMG/M metagenome (GOLD analysis project Ga0325411, IMG submission 206181) | Populus deltoides microbial communities from Bellville, Georgia, United States - Xylem-PdIQD-R4 | ecosystem: Host-associated > Plants > Phyllosphere > Stem > Wood/Secondary xylem...
GTTGATTCTTTCTAAGTATTAATGTTGAGCTGATCAATACCATATTAATCATAATATGATTTTTTTGTCCTCTAATTTTTATTTCGACTAAACCCTTTTAAGTCTTAATTAATTAAGATTAAGTTTGCAATTAGGATAGAAAAAACAACAAATAGAGTAGACATCACTCTTCATATTAATAGTGACGTTGCTTCACCTCTTATTTTATTTTATTTTTTGTTATATTTTTTCATTTTTATCCTCTGATTTTTATTTCACTTTCAATTGAACCCTTGTTTTTATTTTAATTTCAATTGAACCATTTTAAGTATAATTAAATGGTATTAAGTTTGAAATTTGGATAGAAAGAAAAAAAAATAAAAGGTAGGGGATAAAAATGTAAAAGACAAAGAAAAACAATAGCCAATTCTAAATTCACAATAATTTTTTTTTAGGTTTAAGAGTTCATTTTGTTTATTTTTTCAGTCCCTAACTTTGAGAGAGGAGAGATAAATTTATTGGAAAATAATGGTAGAGAGAGAAAGTGGTTAATTATCGGGGTTTTACCTATCAAAACGGCCAAGCTTGTTGTCCAAGTATTCCATTCTATAAAAGAAACGTGATGGTGGTGGTTTTTTCCTATACACATGCTAGAAAAAGTAGATTATGGTCCATCTAGATTTTTTAGATGTGTTGTTATTTAAATGATTTTGAGGTTTTTTTAGGGTTGTAAGGTGGTTTATGGAGGTTGTTATAGTGTTTTTGAGGTGGTTTAAGGTAAAAAAGACCTGAAAAGAAAAAGTTTTGGGAGTCTAAAACTTGAACCTTGACTTTACAGTCATTGGAACCAACTGACGACTTGTTGCCCACAAAAAAAAAGAAAAGAAAGGAGTGAACAAAATTCAGGCACATGCATAGGTTTCGAAGCGCTTGGGTTTTTCCTTCAAGCTAAGCGTATGGGCTTGGCCCATCAACTCTCTTTTCTTTCGTTTTCTTGTTTTTAATTAGTTTTATTTAAAATTGACTTATACCATCTTTCTTATTTTTTTAAAAAAAAGATTGATGTATTTTTTATTTTTACATAGTAATTGATGTTTTATATTTTTTTAGTTGGATGACACATTAAAAGATAAGTTTTATTTCTTTTATATTTGTATCCTCTTATATTTTATATGAATTACTTTTATTTATATGAAGTTTTTTATAAAATAAAAATCTTTTTTTATTAGCAATAAAAAATAAATGGAGTCATCATCACTATTAAGATGAATAGTGATGATGCTCTATCTTTTAAGTTTTTTTCATATTTTGCCATATATGTTTTCTCTTTTGTTCTCTGTTTTTTTTTTATATTATTATTTCTCTTTAGATTGAACTCTTTTAAGTATAAATAGATGACATTAAGTTAGAAATTGGAATAAAAAGAAAATAAATGGAGTAGGCATCACTATTCATATGAATAAATGCTCCTCCATCCTCCTTTATTTTTTTTAATCATAGATTGTGGGGTCTGTTTGGTGTGTTTTTCCTCTACACTTGCCGAAAAAAATAGATTAGTGGGTTTCTCCATCAGTTTTTTCCCCCTTTTTTAGTCTTTTAATTTTTATTTCTCTTTCGATTGAACCCATTTAGGTCTAATTAGATGAAATTAAGTTTGAAAATGGGATAGAAAAGACAAATAAGGTAGGGGAAAGAAATGTAAAACGTAGAAAAAAAACCATAATCAATCGCAAATTCACAATAATTTTCATTTTGGTCCATTTTTCAGTCTCTAATTTTGAAAAAGTAGATATTAACTCACTAGAATATGGTGATGGAAGGAGAAAGTGGTCAATTTAATAATTTTCCCAACTAAATAGCCAAGCTTAGTGTCTAAGGTTCCATTAGATGAGAGGAATGTGTTGTTTGGTGGGTTTTTTCCTCTACACTTGCCAAAAAAAATAGATCGGGGTCCGTTTAGATTTTAAGATTAGTTTTTTTGTGTAATTTTGGGGTTTGTTTGGGTTATTAAATGGTTTATGGAGGTTATTATGGTGTTTTTAAAGTGGTTTCATGTAAAAACAACATGAAAAATGAGTTTTTAGGGTCTAAAAACTTGGACTCTAATTTTTCGGTCACCGGATGTGACTAGAAATTGAATCTGCTAGAATAGCTCACTTTTCATTACAGGCGATAGATCACATGCCACTATAGAGGACCCATCACCTACTCTAAAAAAATAAAAACATGAGCGAACAATGCGTCATCTACTCTTGATGGAAGATGGAAAAAAAAAATCCAGACACAAGCATGGGCTTCGAAGCCCAAACATGCCTAGGTTTTTGCTGCAAGCCATTCACGTGGGCCTAACCCATCAACACCTAACCTCTTTTCTTTCTTTTTTTGTTTCTTTTTTCACTTTTTGAGTTATTTTTTTATTTAAATATCGATTTATACCATCTTTCTTATTTCTTAAAAAAAATTGATGTAGTATTGTTTTTTACATAGTGATTGATCTTTTATTTTTTATTTTTAGTTGGATGATACCTTGAATAGATTATTATTATTATTATTTACATTTGTATCCTCTTATATTTTATATGAAATAGTTCTATTTGTATAAAGTTTTTCTAAAGCTAAAAACCAATTTTTATTAGCAATAAAAAAAATAGAGTCGACATCAATATTTATATGAACAGTTCTACTACCCCATATATTATTTTGTTTTTTTTCCTCTAATTTTTATTTCTCTTTCATTTAAACCCTTTTAAGTATAATTAGATGAGATTAATTTTGGAATTAAGCTAGAAAGACAGCAAATAGAGTTAACATCACTATTTATATGGGCAATGATGTTACTCCATCTGTTTTTTTTTTTCATTTCATTTTCTGTTATACTTTTTCCTAATTGTTCCTCTGATTTTTATTTCTTTCTCAATTGAATCCATTTAGGTCTAATTATATGAGATTAAGTCTGAAATTGAGGTTGAAATACAAAAAAAAAGAAGAAGTTAGGGGACAAAAAGGTAAAAGTTAGAGAAAACCATAACCAATCCTAAATTCATGACAATTTTCATTTTGGTCCATTTTTCAGTCCTTGGCTTTGATAAAGGAGAGAGAAACTCATTGGAAAATAATGGTAGAGAGAGAAAATGGTGGATTGTCACAATTTAACCAACCAAAATGGTCAAACTTAGTGTCCAAGTGTTCTATTTGATAAGAGGAACTGGTGGTGGTTTTTGCCTATACACATGACAAAACAAAGTAGATCAGGGTTCGTTTAGATTTTCTTAATTTTTTGAGTTTTTTTGGGGTTTATTTGTGTTATTATGTGGTTTATAGAGGTTGTTATGGCCTTTTTTTAGATGGTTTTAGGTAAAAAACGACTTGAAAATTAGGTTTTGGGGTCCAAAAACTAGGACCTTAATTGTAACTGATTTTTTAGTCATCAAAGGTGACTGAAATTGATCCAGCAGGTGTAGGTCGCCTGCCATTATAGGAGACCTATCACCGTCTCTAAGAAAAAAGAAAAAAAAAACAAGCGAACGACACAACATCCTCTATTGATGGAAAAATACAAAAAAAAAAAATCCATGTGCGAGCATGAGATTCAAGGCACAGGCACACCCAAGTTTTTGCTACAAGTCATGTATGTGGTCTTGGCCCGTCTACACTTGGCCTCTTTTGTTTTTAGTAATTTACCTTTTCCAGTTAAATATTTTAAAAAATATTGGTTTATATCCTCTTTCTTATTTCTTAATAATTTTATGTAGTTTAGTTTTTTACATAGTGATTGATCTTTTATATTTTTTTTAGTTAGATGATACCTTGAAATTATTAATTTTATTTCTTTTACATTTGTGTCCTCTTATATTTTATATGAATTATTTTTATTTGTATGAAGTTTTTATAAAACCGAAAACCATTTTTTATTAGAAATTGAAAAAAATAAATGGAGTCGACATCACTATTCACACGAGTGATGTTGCTCCATCTGTTATTGTTTTTATTTCTTGCCTTATTGTTTTTTTTTTGTCCTCTGATTTTTATTTCTCTTTCAATCAAATCCTTTTAAGTATAATTTGATGAGATTAAGTTCGAAATTGGGATAAAAAGACAACAAATGGAGTAGGCATAACTATTCATATGAACATTGATGTTGTTCCATCATTTTTTTTTTCATTTTCTACCATATTTTTCTCCTTTTTTCCTTTGATTTTTATTTCTTTTTTCATTGAACCATTTTAGGCCTAACTAGATAAGATTAAGTTTGAATCTGGGGTAGAAAGAGAAAAAAAAAATAAAGGTAAGGAATAGAAATCTAAAAGGTAGAGAAAAGCCATGGAAAATCCTAATTTTACTAAAAATTTTATTTTGGTCTATTTTTAAATCCCTAACTTTGAGATATGAGAGAGAAACTCACTGGAAAATGGTGGTAAAGAGAAAATGTCTATTATCATGATCTTGCAATCAAAATAGTCAAGCTTGGTGTTCAAAGGTTTCATTTGATGAAAAGAGTGTGATGATGGATGATGGTGTTGTTGTCTCTACACATGCTAAAAAAAGTAGATAGGATATGCTTATATTTTTTTGGATTAGGTTGTTTTTTTTTTTTAGTAATTTCAAGGGTTATTTTAGGTTTTTAGATGGTTTAAGGAGTTGTTATAGTGTTTTTTAGGTGATTTAGGTAAAAAAGACTCGAAAATTGGTTTCTGGGGTTTGAAATCTTGGTCCTCAGTTTTTCAGTTAATGGAAGTGACAAGAAATTGAACTAGTAGGCAAGAGGTTGTTTGACCTGTCACCCTTTCTAAAAAAAAAAAATAGAGCGAACAACATTTCATTTACTTCTAATGGAAAAAAAAAGTAATTTTAGGTGCGAGCTTGGGCTTCGAGGGCCATTGCGCCTAGGTTTTTGCTTCAAACCAAGCATATGGGCTTGACCCATCAATATTTGACCTTTTTTAAAAAATTTTTACCTTTTCCAGTTAATTTTTTGTATTTAAATATTGATTTATACCCTCTTTTTATTTCTTAAAAAAATTTATATAGTTTTGTTTTTTACATAGTGATTGATGTTTTATATATATTTTTGAGTTGCATGATACCTTGAAAAGATTAATTTTATTTCTTTTATATTTTGTACCATCTTATATTTTATATGAATTACTTGTATTTTAATGAATTTTTTATAAAAATGAAAATCATTTTTTATCAGCAAAAAAAAAAAAAAAAAGATAAATTAAAAAATATATATTAAATGATATTTTTTTTTTTTTTTGTCAAAAACTAACATTAGAATATTCTACATGAAACGTGAACAATATATTTGCGTAAACATCATATTTTCATTAAAGAAAAAACATTCACTAAGATGATATAACAATTGGCGACTGCCCAGGCTGTATAAAAAAACTTGTCTATATATTAATTGGCGTTACATGTATTACGTAGGCTTTGGTACAAACAAGAAACAACTAGAAAACTCAACTACAAGTGTGTGCGTGTGTGTGTATATATTTATCCCTCATAACTTATTTATATTTATTAATTATACTGAATATTTATAATTTATTAATGTTTATAAATAAATATTCATATTTCATAAATTACTTAAAATTAACAAATATTTATAGCTTATGAAAATTTATAAAACTTTTACTATTATCTATTAATGTATTGGTTCATTCTAAGCAAAATATTTTTTATTAACCAACTCAAAGCCTAAACTCATGAGTGTTATTTTAGGTTTAAAACTTTTGTTATCTAAAGGTTCTACAAGAACAATTTCTCATTCACTTTTAATTGATTTTATAAAACAAAACATGATAATATTTTATCTTAAATTATTCATGTTAAATTATAAAATCTAACATATTTTTAACCAAAATGTGAGTGGACCTCACATTTAATTTTTCTTTAAAAAATGCATTGCATGTTTTATAAAGCCAAATCAACACTTTTAACTTGGAAGCAGAGATTGATTACTTGCAAATTATGTAAAACTTCTAAATCTATCATATTTTAATTCCATGAATTCAGACCTATTAGTAGACTTTTGTTTATTTTATTCTTAAATATGTCACATAAATTCCTTATAAGCCAGCAAATAATTTAGTTAAATTAACAAAGTTCAAAAAATAAGATCAAACTATCAATGATAATTATTTTTCTAATTAATAAAATTTATACTTACCAAATATTTTTGTCTTTGTTTTTCCGTTTTATTTCTTCTAAGCTCAACTTCATCATCTTCTAAATAATTATTATTATTTGAAATAGTCTCAATCGTTGTCTTAAGTGAATGATTTTCTTGCACTTTTTTCAATGGAAACACATCTTTAAATAATGTAGCATTCCTTGACTCCATAATAACATTAGGATGAATATCCTCAATACTTGATTTAAGTATAAGAAATCGATATGCATAATTATTGTAAGCATATCCAATAAATTCACAATCCATAATTTTAAGTTTTATCTTGACCTTTTTGGGATCAGGTACTACCACTATAGCAAGACACCCCCACTCTTTGCGATATTTATAGGATAGTCTACCTTTTCACAATTTATATGGTGTTCTCTTTGTTGATCTTTGGATCACATATTAATATTTATATATTTTAATGATAAATACTCAATGAAAATGGAAGAATGATATGCTTGGTTAAAAATAAGTTTAAACAGGTTTTATATAAAGATCAAATTAATAAGCATGGAGAATTTAATAAAGAAATCAATCAATAAGTCTAAGATGTAAAGTAAATGAAGACTTAGTTGTTAAGGATTTATTTTAATGCAAATTATGTAAATCTTTATATCTTACATGATAGTACAAATTAAAATGAATTCACATACTTCACATTGCAAGCATTATAGGATTGATATGCATTTAGTTGATTCAAGATTTACTAGGCTTAAAACTGTTAATACTAGATTTGAAATTGAATTAGTCGACTGCTTGTTTATCAGGGATGAACCCTTGAGAATCTGTAAGAACCGACCGACTAATTAGCTTAACCAATCTAAATTGGTCGAGCGTTTTATCTGTCAGAGGAACACTAATAACTATATATATATATTCAATTCGTATGTTTTATTCTGCAATTAGACAAGCTATATATATGTTTCTAGCAAAAACTAATTATTTTATAGTCTTTTTAAGAGTAAAAACAACTTCGAATCATCAATCTTAAATCACACTCATATTTGTGCATTAAAACCTTCATATTCTTGCACAATAATATAAATTCTCTCACTTAAACACCTTCATATATTCTAAGTGCTATTGAGTGAGCTATAGAGATATAAACTTTAATTGAATTATCTACTCTTTGAGAGAGTGTTGTTACATTTAAAAAAAATGTAACCCTTCAAGAGTTTAAATGAAAAGCTCTTAGTTGTTAATAAGGTGCATAACCAAAGTAAAAAATCTTAATGTGGTTAAAAAGAGCCTGGTGAGGATTCATCAAGGACACTGTAATTTTTGGCTTGGATTAACAAAGAATACAATACTTAAGATCGGTTTGGTGCTTGAGGTGTGGTTGTAGGCTTGTCGAACCATGTTAAAAACCGAGTTTGCAATTTCTATCCCTATAGTCTTTACTTTAACCACTTTAATTATATTGTTGTTTAATTGTGTTAATTATATTTAATGGAGTTAATTCCAATAATTATTATTATTAGTGAAACACTTAATTCAACCCCCCCAGGTGTTATTGTTGCCTTAATCCTAGAACAACACTATTTAGCTTCCTATGGGGTACTTTCTTATGTATATAATTAGCAGTCAGAATTACTCCCTCACACAAGTTTTGAGGTACTCTTGAACTTATCAACATTTCATTCATCATTTCTTTTAAAGTTTAATTTTTATGTTTTGCAATGTTATTTTATTAAGGTGAATATAGAACGGTAGTTTGGTGGATAATACCATTTTAAAAACAGAATTCACCAAATAGTGTTTCATATTCTCCACCTCGCACAAGTGGTTTCATGTAACAAAACATGAAAAACGAGTTTTGGGAGTCCAAAAGCTTGGACTCTAATTTTTCAGTCACCAGATGTTACTAGAAATTGAATCAGCTAGCATAGTTTCACTTGCCATTACATGCGATAGATCACCTACCACTATAGAGGACCCATCACCCACTCAAAAAAATAAAAACATGAGCGAACAATGCGTCATCTAGTCTTCATTGAAGATTAAAAAAAAATTCCAGGTACAAGCATGGGCTTCGAAGCCCAAACATATCTAAGTTTTTGCTGCAAGCCATGCACGTGGGCCTAGCCCATCAACACTTGACCTCTTTTCTTTTTTTTTTTCTTTTTTTTTCACTCTTTTGAGTTAGTTGTTTTTATTTAAATATTGATTTATACCATCTTTCTTATTTCTAAAAAAAAAATTGATGTGGTATTGTTTTTTACATAGTGATTGATCTTTTATTTTTTATTTTTAGTTGGATGATACCTTGAATAGATTTTTTTTTTTTTTACATTTATATCCTCTTATATTTTATATGAATTAGTTTTATTTGTATAAAGTTTTTCTAAAGCTAAAAACCAATTTTTATTAGTGATAAAAAAAATCAAATGGAGTCGACATCACTATTTATATAAACAGTTCTACTGCCACATCTATTATTTTTTTTGTTCATTTTTAGTCATATTATTTTGTTTTTTTTCCTCTAATTTTTATTTCTCTTTCATTTGAACCCTTTTAAGTATAATTATATGAGATTAAATTTGAAATTAGGCTAAAAGACTACAAATAAAGTTAACATCACTATTTATATGGATAATGATGTTGCTCCATTTGTCTTTTTTTTCATTTCATTTTCTGTTATATTTTTTCCTACTTGTTCCTCTTGTTTTTATTTCTTTCTCAATCGAACCCTTTTAGGTCTAATTATACAAGATTAAGTTTGAAATTGGGGTTGAAAGAAAAAAGAAGAAGTTAGGGGACAAAAATGTCAAAGGCAGAGAAAAACCATAGCCAATCCTAAATTCATGACAATTTTCATTTTGATCCATTTTTTAGTCCTTGGCTTTGATAAAGGAGAGAGAAACTCATTGGGAAATAGTGTTAGAGAGAGAAAATGGTGGATTGTCACAATTTAACCAACCAAAATGGCCAAACTTAGTGTCCAAGGGTTCTATTCGATGAGAGGAACTGGCGATGGTTTTTGCCTATACACATGAAAAAAAAATAGATTAGGGTACATTTAGATTTTTTAGATTATAAGTTTTTTTGAATTATTTTGGAGTTTATTTGGGTTATTATGTGGTTTATGGAGGTTGTTATGGCATTTTTAAGGTGGTTTTAGGTAAAAACGATCTGAAAATCAGGTTTTGGGGTCCAACAACTAGGACCCTAATTGTAACTGATTTTTTAGTCATCAAAGGTGACTGAAATTGATCCAATAGGTGTAGGTAGCCTGCCATTATAGGAGACCTATCACCATCTCTAAGAAAAAAAAAAGAAAAAAAACAAGGGAACGACACATCGTCCTCTCCTGATGGAAAAATAATAATAATAAAAAATCCATGTGCGGGCATTGGCTTCAAGGCACCGGTACACCCAAGTTTTTACTACAAGTCATGCATATGGTCTTGGCTAGTCTACACTTGGCCTCTCATTTTTTTAGTAATTTACCTTTACTAGTTAAATATTTTTTTAAAAAATATTGGTTTATACCCTCTTTCTTATTTCTTAAGAAATTTGATTTAGTTTAGTTTTCTACATAGTGATTGATCTTTTATATTTTTTTAGTTAGATGATACCTTGAAATTATTAATTTTATTTCTTTTAAATTTGTGTCCTCTTATATTTTATATGAATTATTTTTATTTGTATGAAGTTTTTATAAAATTGAAAACCATTTTTTATTAGAAATAAAAATAAATAAATGGAGTCGACATTACTATTCATATGAGTGGTGTTACTCCATCTGTTATTGTTTTCATTTTCTGTCTTTTGTTTTATCCTTTGATTTTTATTTCTCTTTCGATTGAACCCTTTTAAGTATATTAGATGAGATTAAGTTCAAAATTGGGATAAAACGACAACAAATGGAGTAGGCATAACTATTCATATGAACATTGATGTTGTTCCATCTATATTTTTTCATTTTGTGCCATATTTTTCTCCTTTTTTTCCTTTGTTTTTTATTTATTTTTTTTATTGAACTATTTTAGGTCTAATTATATGAGATTAAGTTTGAAATTGGGGTATAAAGAGAAAAAAAAATAAAAGGTAGGGAATATAAATCTAAAAGGTAGAGAACAACCATGGAAAATCCCAAATTCATTAAAAATTGTGTTGTGGTCTATTTTTAAATCCTTAACTTTGAGAAATGAGAGAGAAACTCGCTGGAAAATGATGGTCGAGAGAAAGTATCCATTATCATGATCATGCAACCAAGATGGCCAAACTTGGTGTTCGAAGGTTCCATTCGATGAGAAAAGCGTAATGATGTTGTTTTTGCCTTTACAAATGCTATAAAAAGTAGATAGGGTATGTTTAGACTTTTTAGATTTTATTGTTTTTTTAGTAATTTCAAGGGTTATTTTAGATCATTAGGTGGTTTAAAGAGTTGCTATGGTTTTTTTCATGTGATTTAGGTAAAAGAGACTTGAAAATTGGTTTTTGGGGTTCGAAATCTTGGATAAATACTTTCATTATTATCTTATCATTAATTTATTGGTTCATTCTAAGCAAAATATTTTTTATTAACCAAACTCAAAGCCCAAACTCATGAGTGTTATTTTAGGTTTTAAACTTTTATTATCCAAAGGTTCTACAAGAACAATTTCTCATTCACTTTTAATTGATTTTTTAAAAAAACCAAGTTTGCAATTTCTATCCCTATAGTCTTTATTTTAACCACTTTAATTATATTGTTTGTTAATTGTGTTAATTATATTTAATGGAGTTAATTCCAATAATTATTATTATTAATGAAACACTTAATTCAACCCTCTCAAGTGTTATTGTTGCCTTAATTCTAGAACAACACTATCTAACTTCTTATGGGGTACTTTGTTACGTATATAATTTACAGTTAGAATTACACCCCCACACAAGTTTTGAGGTACTCTTGAATTTATCAACATTTCATTCATCATTTATTTTAAAGTCATCATTTATTTTAAAGTTCAATTCTTATGTTTTGCAATGTTATTTTATTAAGGTGAATAAGGAGCGGTAGTTTGGTGGATAATACCATTTTAAAAACAGAATTCACCAAATAGTGTTTCATATTCTCCACCTCTATCACTTCTTATTTCGTTTATTTTTTATCAAATTGATTTTCAACTTCATTCATATAATGTTTCAACATTACAAAAGCCTCATCTTTGCTTCTAAACAAATAAGAATAATAATACCTCGTGCAATTATCTATAAAAGCAATGCAATACTTTTTTTCCACCTATAGTTTGCATAAACTTTAAATCACTACTATCTAAATGAATTAAATATAGAAGATCATTACTTCTTTCAATTGAATAGAAAGAAGTTTTTATGAATTTTTATTCTACAAAAACCTCACTTCTAATTTTTTTTCTCAAAAAACATAATAGGTTATAAATCGAGATTTATTAAAATAAATTTATAATTCACATGCTTTGATCACATGTCAATAAGACTCAAATAGGTGAGAATTATTATTATTGTTATTGTTATTGTTATTGTTATTAGTCATGGTTACAATAGTTGTCATAACCCAATTTTTTACCTTCTTTTTTATTGTTTTTGAAAAAAATCCAAATTATAGCAAAAATGAACAAAAAATCTAAAAAATATATTTTTGATGTATTTACGTCATTTTTGGCATTTTCAGTGTCTTTTCAAAAGAATTAAAAATTCAAAAATTTATTTTTGACACGTTCGGTTTTTAACACACTCATTTCAAAATCATTGATTAATTTTTCTCATTATGTCAACGTTTATGTCGCTTTTTTTAAAATCAAAATAAAAAAGTATTTGGACAAGAGGACCAAAAGGGCAAAAAAACAAAAAAGAAAAATGAGAGACCAAAGTTTTTTGGTTGCTTGGCGACCAAGCATTTAGAAGGAAAATAATAAATTTTGAAGAGGTCATCACTGAGATACTCATCTCCTATGAACACTCTATTTTTAGAAATTATAAATTTGTCACATTTAAGGATCCAAATATTAAGTTCATCCTAGTGTCAACAACATGAAGCATGTTTTTAAAGGTTAATAGTTTTTTGAAAATCACTTTTATAAAGGTCCCAACACCTAGTATCTTGGAGGTTGATGAATTACTCATCTCTAAATGTTCACTATCCATTTCTTTGAGAGTGGAGAACATCCTTTTCTAGGTTTATACATGTTTATTTGGACGAGTGACAACCCATAACTAGATTTTTAATCAAGTTGACTTAAAAAATAACAATTAACATATTCATTTTCAAAACTTCATTAGCGAGATAATCAATCTCATTGATATTGGCTTCATTGGTCCTTTCCTTTCTTGGGTTACATTGTTGAGCCTTATTTCTACAACATTTGGCCACCTTGTCTTGTTATAGATAAAACATTTACTATTAAATATTTGTCCGTTTCTTAGCAAGTTTTGTCTTTTGTTCTTTATTATGTAAATTTGCCACTTGTTCCCTAAAGTTTGCCTTCGAGGCTATAACAAAAGAGTTAGCTCTTTTTTATGTACAACTTATTGTTCTTTTATATCAAAGGAATTATCATGTAGGCCATGGGGTGATTTAGTAATTTAGCAAATCTAAATATTATTAAAAAAAATTGTGAAAACATGCATTTCACGCATCATCGCACGCTTGTGTCACTTATTGGCCAAGCACTAGATTCCAAGATGTTAGAATTTTCTCGGCATCCCCTTCATATTTTTAGAGGTGTTAAAAAAATCAGCTTATCTGTAATATTTATATTATATAACCCGACCCAACTCGTCAAATTCGAATAATATGAATATTACAAATAATAATTATCATAACCCAATTTTTATTTTTATTTTATAAAATAGAAAGAAAATGAAATGAAAAATTGGAATGAATGAAGAAAAATAAAGATTTGGATCAAGACAACACAAATTAGAAGTTTAAAGGGTTAATCATGTTGGAATTATAATTTTGGAAGTTAATTTTGGTAGGAATCGAAAGAAGTGACAAGTTTGAAGACTTAATTAAATTTTGAATGGATTTAATTAATGATATTCAGAGCTTAATTGAAGAATTGATAAATTTGGGGACTTAATTAAACTTGAAATTAGTTTAATTAGTGAAATCTAGAGTTTAATTGAAAAATTGATAAGTTTGGGGACTTAATTAAACTTTGAATTAGTTAATTAATGAAATCAGGGGCTGATTAAGGATTAAAGTGATTAAATTAGAAACCAAGGGCCATCTTGTAAATGGTGCTGAAATACAGGGGTTTAATTACAATTTACCCAAATTGAAATTTTCCGTTCCCACCCTGAAACGACGCCGTTTCAAAGGCACTATTCCTTCTTCCTCCTCCTCCTCTGGAAGGAGAGGGCACCACCTAAAAAAGGGAAATTCTGCCACATAACCCCAACAAGGCAATGACATGAAGACCAAAGGCCGGACTCTGTTTTAGCCGACGTCCCTCCCCCGCCACGAGATCGCTAGCAGGCCGCGGAAACCGCCACCAACAGTCCGGCATGGGCACGACTGTTGGTGCCCCAATCCGGCCGAAACACAATGTCCCCAGGCCTTATCATGGCCCTGGGGAGATAAGCAGCAGAGAAGCCTATAAAAGGCAGAGGAAAAAGCACGAAAAGAGGAGGGAGGGATTTTTTCTGACGAGAAACAGAACGAAAAAGAGAGGGAAAAAAAAGGGCAGAAAACAGGGGGAAGACACACAGAGAGGGTAGAGAGACCGAGAGAGAGAAAAACCAAAAACAAAAAAAAGAGACAAGAAAGGAAACAAGAGGTCACAGAGAAGAGGAACGAGGGGAAAAGCAGAAGGAAAGCTCTCCAACGCTACGCCATCATCTTCAAGCTTCGGCATCCGGTGCTTTGGTTTCCCTCTCTTCACAATTTAATTAACCAACGACTGTAGCAGGCGTGTGTGATTAAGTTCACACACGCCTGCGGGGAAGACAACCCAATGGGTTACTGGTCTGAACCAATAACCGGGCCGGGCTGATTAAATCCGGCCCAGCCTGTACCCTCACCCAAAAAAGAGAGTGGGCCAAGCCCAGCTGACCTGATTATATGTTTTTGCAAAATATACTCTTATGTTTTGTACATATGTTTTATTTCCTTTTCAATATCAGAAAATTTCTAAAATATTTGGGGAATTTCTTTGTGAGCCCCTCAAGCTTCATTTTATTTTTTTTATGCTATATAGTCAATATACAGACCATTACTATTAAATGTAAATATGTTATGCAATGGTTTTTTTTTGTCTAAAAAAATAATAAAATGGGTAAACAAAAAGAAAAAAGCATAAAAAATTGTTTCTTCTTCATTAAAAATCCAAAATTTGTGAACTTATTTATTGATGCTAGAGTCATGAATATAACATTTTTTGGGTTGTGCAATATTTACCAACGTTAAAGTTAGAAATATTCATAGGTAAATTATTCACTGACGCTAGAGTCAAGAATATTATAGGAAGAATAAAAAAAAAGAGGAAAAATGTTTTTTTAGCAATTTTTGACAAAACTAGCAATGCAATCTACTCATGTAGGACGCTTAAAAGGTGATAGCATCTTTTATTTCTCTTAATTAGTCACGTATCATAGAATCTCTGTTGATCAGTTATGATTTCTAATGATTATAATATTAGGTGTCGATTCCTTAAACTAGACATCTTTCCCCCAAAGAACGAGATGCCAAATAATCTGTTCTTTTCCAATCAAGAAATTTTAATTGGTCGCCGTGATGTCCCGGATGTGAAAATAGTAAATAAAAAAAATATTAAATGGATATCGATAGTCGGGTGTAAGTTGAGAGTTTTTTAAACCCTCTCAACTTGACCCAATCTATATATACCAAAATAAGTAACCTGAGTTCTTGGTATAAATAATATTTTCCCTTCTCTCTCTTAATTTTTTTTCTCTCTCGTCTTCACACTCATAATTTCCTCGCACTCTCTTAATCTTTCCCTTCTCTCTATTCTCCACTCTCACATAAATTATAGTTGTTCATTTTGAAGTTTGATATGATGAAGTGATAATGCATTTTATAATTCCAATCTTTTATGTTTCGTAGCCAAGAGACAATGAGAAAACAAATAAAAATTTTAAAAATCTAGATTAAACATTTATTTTCTTAATCAAATCAAAATAAAAAAAAAACATTTTATAATCTGGTTCTGGTAAGTTTGTCTTAGTCTCATATTCAAGCATGATTTGGGTTTTTTTTTTTTTTATGTGTGTGTGTGTGTATTGTGATAGTTTTTTTCAATCTCATATCTCAGGTCTCAAAATAGTTAAGTTAACCTAGGTTAACTTGAAGGTTTTTTTCCTAATGTTTTTTTATTGATTTCTTTTTGTTTCACCCTTAATTATTTTGTTTACCTAAAAGTTTATCATCGTTGTCTTATTTAGTTTCTTTTGTACGGGTTATCTTGCCCTTTTAAGTTGGTTCCGTGTTTAGCATGCTGACTTCAGTTAATTTTTTTTGTTCTTTTTAATTTTTTTTCAATTCATCCTTCAGTATTTTCTTTACTGGTAATTGAGCTTGATATATTTTTAATTTTCATTTTATAAAATTATCTTATTCTCATTTAATTTTTGTTTTATTTTCAAATAAGATTGTTGAGACATTTTAAAAATATTTATAGCGTGTCTTTTCATGATATTGGAAAACACTTTTTTTTTATTGTCATTCTTTTTTTTTATTGTTGTTATCTTTTAATTTTATAATTATATTGTTAAATTAACTAAATTTATTGAATCTATTCAAATTGATAGCTAGAGTTTTTTAATATTTTAAAAATGCTAGAATTATCTGCATATTTATCTTATATTAAGAAAAATTCAAATCGGCTCGTTGGATAACTCGGGCACCTTTCTAATATATTCTTATTTGCAAGCTTTCTTTGTTTAATAGAGACAAGTTAGCAACGATAAGCAAACAAATGGTGGAATTCCAGGTCATGAGTCTCGTTTGCCTTGTCATACAATTTTTGGTAACTGTAGTCTTTGCTTGCAAAAGACAAAGAACCCGTTTGGCAACGCGTTAGAGGTTATGTTTTTTCAAAAACACACTAAAGAGGCGTTTGGTTACAGATTGTGTGATAAAAAAAACATGGGTCCCACCATTTAAATGCGGCAGGACCATAATTTTTTAGAAGCAGTAAAATACTGTTTTTTTTCAAGATTCAACCTGTGGTTGAACATTCTAGAGATGAGTGATGTGGAATTACACACACTGTGCTTGTTCGGTTCTCATTTCTCTTCTTTGTTCTTCCATTTGCATTGATTTCCCTTCCCATCAGCCCTAATTACGCACAACAAATCCACCTGCAGAACCCAAAACATTCTTTTTCGGTTCTCATTGCTCTTCTCATTCTCAATCTTGTTCTTCCATTTGCATTGATTTCCCTTCCCATCAGCCCTAATTGCGCACAACAACTCCACTAACCATTAACTGATGGCTCTTTCTATTTTTGCATGTTCAATTGTCATTCATTTCTCTTTAACAAAAGGAAATGAAGAACAACAACAACCCTTTGCAACAACCCCGAAACATGTATATAGATCGAGCGTGATTCAAGCACCAGAGCTTAAATTTCCAAAGGGTTAGTTCACTGGTCTATACTTATAGAAATTTTAAGTTACTTGTTGTTTATTCCAGCGAAGATCTGTTTATCCTCTTCTGTTTAATCACTTGTTTATATGCTAATTTTTCCTTCATTTCTCCTTATTATAAGAAAAAGAAGACAACGAGCAACCTGTGTTTCTGCAAGCAACAACCCCACCACAGATATCAAGCTTCATTCAAACACCTCAGCTGTAATTTCCAACGGGTATTGTGCTTACTTCACTGGTCCCCTTAGCAATTTTAATTTGATTTTTGTTCATTGTAATGAAATTGACCTGTTTATGCCTTTTTTAATTAACTTGTATTTTACTCTCGTCAACGATTACTGCTAATTTTTCATTATCTTTATTCCCTCCATGTATCTGCAGTTATTTCTGTGTTGGTTATTTGTTGTTGTTGTGTGCTGCTGATTGTTACTAAATAAACGTAAATTAATGACACAATTAATTTCAATTGCTAAAGTAGAACATCCCCTGTTTTTTATGCTAATACACACACACACACACACACACAGAACATCCCCTGCTTGCTATGTTAAACTGTTATTGTGTGCTGCTGATTTCTAAATACTAGTAAATTAAACAAATAATTTCAGTTGCTAATTAAAACATCCCCTGCTAATTGATGAAAAACAGTTATAGGTTTTTTCCACCATGGGTAGGTTTTTATGTTCTTTCCCCTGTCAAGTTTCTTAGTTCACACTTCACATCATTCAACCTTTTTTTGAATTAGTTCTTTAGTTTCTTTTTTTCATCCCTTATCAGCATTAAAGCTGTTGTCA
>Ga0325411_1003604_pt1 | contig 17503 bp, 13 predicted proteins | sample PopdelMetagenome_13_FD_206181 | JGI IMG/M metagenome (GOLD analysis project Ga0325411, IMG submission 206181) | Populus deltoides microbial communities from Bellville, Georgia, United States - Xylem-PdIQD-R4 | ecosystem: Host-associated > Plants > Phyllosphere > Stem > Wood/Secondary xylem...
TCCTGGGTTCTGTCCTGGTTATACTAGGTCTGTACATTCTACTTTGGGGTAAAAGCATTGAGGCAGGGGATTGTGGAGAGAAGCAAGCCCACCTAGCCAGGGAAGAGGAACACCGTGACACCGAAGCACAGATACCAGCAACAATTTCAAGTAGTAATCCATAAATAAATGCTCTCTCTAAGTGAATTATTTGGTGGCCGGAGGCTGGTTATTCAAGGCAGTGCAGTGAAATTGGAGGCAAAAAAGTTTCGAGTATACCGTGAACGAGCACCATTTGAATTTACAGAAAAGGCACTGTCTATTACTTCATTTTGCTGAGTATTAACTTCGTTCCCCCAATTTCCATGTACTGTATTAAAATTAAAATTAAAATTAAATGATGCTATACAAGTATACTCATTTTCCACTTGTGTATTTAAAAGAGATAGTAGTACTTTACATCATTACAAAACTTTTAATTGTATGATGATTATATATATATATATATATATATATATATATATATATATATATATATATATATATCTCGCAAGGAGTTTTTCAAAAAACAATTTAATTATACAATAATAAATTTATTCCTTGCAAGAAAAGTCATTATTTCAATTATTTTTTTAAAAATTCTGGTATGATTATTTCTTTTCTTGTTAACATGTGTTTTTTTAATGAAATAATATTTTTTGTGTATTTTTAATTAAATAAGAATTATAAGTAATTAAAATCGATGAAAAAATCTAAAAAAGATTTTCTTGATGTGATAAAAATTATAAGCAATCAATGAAAAGGTGCGCATGTAATGAAAAAAAATCAAAAAATATATATATATATATAAAACGTTTGTATTCTGATTGAAATTATCATTTCCTAATTTGCAGAGTAGAAAGACAGCAGCATCCCTGAACGCCCGAGCAGGCAACTCTGCTTTATATTCTGACTGACACGTGTTTCAAAGGGAACAACGAATAGTCATTAGTTCACCAGTCGTTTACCCCACCCAAATTACATGTCGTTTCTTCCTACATAAGAACAGGCCTACGCATTGACGGCTTTGCCTCTCCGGCCCATTAACAAATCCTCTTCTAATACCCTGCACGATTCATAAACCCTAGTTTCACTGACTTCTTCTTCTTCTTCTACGGTGTATAACGCTACTGGAAACTGTTGTATCTATAAAGCGAAAATAAACTAGCGAAAAATGGGGGGGAAGAGAAGGAAGAGCGAAAGCGAGGCGATGGAAGAATATGGCAGCGATGTAGAGTTGGACAGAAAGGAGAAGAAGAAGAAGATGGAGAAGGGGAAAACGAGAGAAATACTCCCGTCAATGATAAAGAACAAGGAGAAGAGATCTGCCGTACACGCCAAACTCAAGCATGAAAAGAAAGTCGAGAAACGCAAGAAGCTTAAAGCCCGAGACGCCGAAGAGAAGCGAGCTCTCGAGCTCGGTGAGGAGGTCAGGTCCCCAATTGAAATATCGCATTAGGGTTTTTGTTCTTTTTTAATCAGAATTGATTTTGTGTGGTGTGATTATTGTGCAGCCTCCTCCAAGGAAGATTCCACGCACCATTGAAAATACTAGAGAGAATGACGAGACTGTATGCAAGCCTGACGACGAGGAGGTACTAACTCATAGCTCATGCTCTGCGATTGAATCAGCTATTTCTACTCATGGCCAAAATAGCAAATGCTTCTTGTAGCTGATGTGTTAATTCTCTTGGTTTATAGCTATTCGCTGGCAATGATGCTGACGAATTTAGCTCCATCTTAAAACGTGAACGGACTCCGAAGATATTGATCACCACTTCCCGTTTTAACTCTACTGTAAGTTCGTAATCTCTTTTTAATTTGTTTTGTCATTGAATAGCCATGGAAGATGAAATATTATTTTGATGCCAATTTAAATCTCTCCCTGCACTTGTGATATGGTTGAATTGCCTTTACATGTCATTTGTGGTCTACAGAGGGGACCGGCTTTTATATCCGAACTACTTCAAGTGATCCCAAATGCACATTATTACAAGAGAGGAACTTATGACTTGAAAAAGGTGCTTTTTAGTGGTTGTCCTTCCCTCTCACTCTTTCTAATATAAGATGCCTAGCAGTAGTGTTTCATCTCTTATTAAGATGTGCATAACATTCTTGTAGATTGTAGAATATGCAAAGAAGCAGGATTTTACTTCTCTTATAGTTGTTCACACCAACCGCAGGGAACCAGGTGAGTGGTACTTCTTAGTTTTCAATACAGAACACATGCCAAATTGCTTAGGATATGCATGTTCTTACCGTGATTTCCTATTCCAATAACTATTAAGTTGGAAATAGATTTCATTTATGATTTATCAATGGATAAAGCCTTGAGTGACCGCGATTGTCTATCAGAATCTTAACAATTTTCAGACTGTTTGTAGATGCTCTCTTGATCATTGGCTTGCCTGATGGCCCTACTGCCCATTTCAAACTCTCACGGCTTGTTCTACGCAAGGATATCAAGGTTTATGGCTGACCTTGTGGATATTGATACATAACTTTTATTTAATGCAATGTTACCTTCTATTCTGAAATTAATTGATTCTATTCATTTGCTAAAGAAAGTTACAGTCCTTAATGATTATGAATCTACAAACTGTATCTAATTTCTCATCAATAAAATCTAATTTGTCTGGTCTTTAAGTGGACATGGCCTGTTTTATTGGAGCAATAATATCTAATCAAAGAGAAATTGATCAATGAAGAGAGAAATGTGGTTTTAGAAATGTTATCTAATTAGGTTTCAATGGATTAGAATAAACTGATTTTATTTTACGGGGTATTGAGTGTGATTTCAGTTTTGTCTGATGTAGTTTCTAGGAGGGTAACTTCTTACCTTTGCTGCCTTGTGTTGCTTGCAGAATCATGGAAATCCCACCAGTCATGAGCCCGAGCTGGTCTTGACTAACTTTACTACTCGTCTGGGACATCGTGCTGGGAGGTATTAAATTTTCTTCATGTTGCATGTTAGAAACCATCTAAATTTTCCTCACTATAGCTGACCGGAAGAATGAGTTGGGATAAGCTGTGTGATCATACGTGCTATCTTCCCACAAAAATGATAATACTCTTGTTTTCTATAACTTAACCATGTTTTCAGTGTGGTTTGTATGATCTCACAGTTTTTCCATGTATCATTTTCTTTGTTGACTTCTTACACACTGGTTTTCTTCTTAATAAAACATTCTTTTGTTCATATGTACCCTCCAGAATAATACAGTCACTTTTCCCGCAAGAACCAAATTTCCGGGGTCGAAGAGTTGTAACCTTTCACAATCAACGTGATTATATATTCTTCCGGCATCACCGGTATGCTTTGGATTCATTAAATTTTGCCAAGAATAAACCTGTGGGTAATCTTTTCTTTTCTTTTCTATAAACACCTTTCCAATAGAGTTTTCCAACTATTATGTGCACAGTTACATCTTTGAAACCAAAGAGAGTAAACAGAGTGATTCAAAAGGTAAAAAAGGAAAAGATGGCAAGGGTGAGAAGATCTCTCAACAGAAAGTGATTGCACGCCTTCAGGTTATGTTTCCCTATCAAATTTGTTGTTAACATTTGTTGTTGTGGAGTTGATATCCTTTCTACCAGGATCATAAGTTATACTTTTCTTTTTCTCTTCTTGTTGATTAACTCTATGAACTGAGTCAAACCTTGTAATCTTAATATTCTGCCTTGGGCACTAGTGAAACATCAAACGCATCTGGAACTTTAGCTAGGCCCTTGATAATTTCAACTACATTTGGGTACTCCATCTAAGTTATGGGTCTCAATTTTACCCAAACATCTCTGTTGAAACCCCTATTATCTTGGTAGTCTGTGTGCCAATAGTTCTCCTCTAAACATGCAGGAGTGTGGTCCTAGATTTACACTGAAGTTGAGAAGTCTCCAACATGGAACATTTGATACCAAAGGCGGTGAATATGAATGGGTTCACAAGGTAGCTTTTGAATGGTTTCTGTTTGGTATATATATTGATTTGATTTGTTGACGCTTTTTTTCCCTCTAAATTTTGTGAGATTATGAAACTGTTCATATTTCTTCTCATTTGAATTTCAGCCGGAAATGGACACCAGCCGGAGGAGGTTTTTCTTGTGAGTTGCATCAGATCGTTCCAGTTTATTTGTTCCAGTTTATTCGTCTTGGTGTATAAGCAAATTTTTTTGCATTCCGGGCTGGTACCTGAACAACTGATGTTAAAATCCTGATCCAATTTGTAATGTGTAATTTAAAAATAGAAAAATGAAAATTGTGATAAGTTTTGCCCAATTGTTTATTCAATTATGGACTACTTGAAGATTATATGAATATATTTATCATTTGATTAGAACACCCGTCATAATTTTTCTTAATTTCTATACCTTTTTCATGTCTGATTGTGTGATGCATTTCTCTTTCTTTCATTTTTTTATGAAAGATTATTGGTTGCATTTTTATATCTGAAGTATACAAAATTATTTTTTTAATTGTTTAGAAGTATTTATATTAAAAATAATTTTTAAAAAGTAAAAAAATATTATTTTTATACATTTCTAAACAAAAAAATATTTTAAAAAATAATTGTTTCATATCACTTCAATCAATTTAATGGGTAGATTTGTTTGTTTTTCTTTTTTCTAAATGAATTATAAATATAAATATTTTACATGTAAAAAAACATGAATTAATGTAAAATAGTATATTGGTTTGCTTCCGGGTTAATATTAATTTTTTAAAAAAAAATTAAAAAAATATTAAAAATATAGAGAATATTTTAAGCTTTTAAGGTCTGATAGTTATACAAGACTTGAGTAAATTGGGTTTGGTAGTCATGACAAACCTAAAAGACTTAAATTTTTCATAAAAAAAATTTAGACTAATAGGAAGTGTTTTGAATAATTTTTTTATAAATATTTTTTATTTTTTATAAAAAAATAAACTATAATATCATAAATAGAAATTCTAAATAATTTTTTTTATTTTTTATAAAAAAAATATTTAAACTATGGGAATATCCTAAGTTTAGAAATTCTAATTAATTTTTTTATAAATTATTTTTATATTTATAAAAATACATTTAAAATATTTTAAATAGGGATTCTAATTAATTTTTTTAAAAAATTATTTTTTTTATAAATTTTTAAATCTAGCAATCAAATCAAATCTAAAAAATTTAGATATTACAGTCATATCCAAACTTCATAGATCTGATGATCATGCGAGAGATGCTATTAACAGCCTTGGATAAAGGAAACGTATCAACATTTACAGACTTTTCCCGATTAAACTTTTGTCGGCTCTGCCAGCAATTCTTGACCTAAACCTGGAGAAAAGAAAACATAGATCAACATGCAGAGACTTTTCCTCTTGCTCACATCCACGTAGATCTTAAATTAAGTAAACTCAAAAGCTAATTGTTGAAACAATAAAGAAAAAAAAAACAAATGAAGCACCTAATAATCTCCATCACTTTTTAAGATAGAAAGGTAGCTTAAACACACAGCATTTGAACTTTACAGCAAGGGGGGAGGAGATCGAATTTTATTTCAATTATGATTTTTTTTCATCACACAATATATCAGAAAATTATTGAATATTAAAAAAATCATAATTGGTAAGAATTATTCACCTTTCAAGTATTTTGTTAAGAAGATATTTAAAAAATATATAAATTATTTTAATTATTTATATCACTTGTATTTAATTATTATTATTAATAATAATAATAACTAATTTTTAAAGATCCAAACAAAAATTCTTAAAATTTTTTTAAAAGGATTTTTTTTTTTTTAAAATGAACTTGGGCCAAGTTGCATAAGCTCAGCGTACTGCCATGCAGACTTGGTGCTTGTAGCCCATGTGCAAATTCAAAAATTAAATTATGATGTTAATATTAAAAATAAATTTTAAAAAATAAAAAAAAATTTACATATACCTAACAAGAAATGATTTGTTATTTCATGATTTTCATTTCATCTCCCTTTTTTTCCACAATACAAGCTAGTCTAATTGAAAGATGAATTTTTTTTTCTTACTATTAATGTTAACAAAACACTAAAAAAAGGAGATGTTTTTAGCGTGCATTACCTCACAAAACACTATTTATTTTAATAATATTTTAAAAAAAAAATTGTTTCTTTTTCAATTTTAATTTCATAATTCAACATTTTCTTTTATTGAAATTGAGCTTCATCATATATATTAATTTGTTTTCTATAGATTATTCGAGTCTCATAATCCGATCACGAGTTTAGTGTGCTAACTCTTTTTTTAATTTAGATATCATTCTTCAACATTTTCTTGTTAGGGATTGAGATTTATTATTTGTTTTGATTTACTTTCTATGAGGTTATCTCAGTCTCATGACCCGAGTCACGGGTTTGACAAATTAACCTAAGTTGACTTGAGTGATTTTTTTGTCCTTTTTAAAAATTGAATTTTTTTTTCAATTTCATCTTTCAATATTGAGTTGGTTGAGAATTGTGATTCATAACTTATTTCGATTTGCTTTTTTTAAGATCATATCAGCCTCATAATCTAAGTAGTGAGTTTGGTAGGTTAACATAGATTGACTTGGATAGTTTTATTGTTTTTTATGAGATTATCTCGGTCTTATGACTTGAATTACGGGTTTAGCGTGTTAACCCGGGTTGACCAGGGTTATTTTTCTGTTCCTTTTCTAATTATATTTTTTAATTTAATTTTTTAATATTGGATTAATCAATAATTATGTTTTATAATTTGTTTTGATTTGATTTCTATAAGGTTTTTCTGGTCTCATAACTCGAGTTTTAGGTTTGACAAGTTAACCTGAGTTAACCAGGATCCTTTTTTTAATTTCATCCTTCAATGATGAGTTAATTGAAAATCAGGCTGCACAACTTATTTCAATCTGCTTTCTACGGGGTTAACATGATCTCTTGACCATAATTTCAAGTTTGGTAGGTTAATTCGGGTCAATCCAATATGTTTCCATTTTAATATATATATATATATATATATTTTAATTTGTTTAGTCAAATTATTTTTTTACTAGATATCTGAGTTGTTTTTATAGCCATCAATTGACTAAATTACATCGAGTCAACTCTTAAAAAATTTAATTTTTTTCTATTAAAAAAAATATCTATAGTGGCTAGATATTTTTTACATTCAAAAAGATTGGATCCGATATCAGCATAGCGCGAGACAAGAATATTGTGTATTGCTATTACTGTTAAGAATTATCATATCTTTTCTAGGCTTAAACAAGTAGCTTATTGGCCACATGTACATTAAAGGTCAAATGTCAAAGATTGTTCGACTTTGTATTTTCTATATGGATGGATTTTAAAACCGAGTTTGATACGAAAAAAATATTAAATTAATAATTTTTAATAATTTTGATGTACTAATATCAAAAATAAAATATTTTAATATATATTAAATAAAAAAAATTTAAAAAAATATTATTCTCCATTATCCATTATAGTATACACACTCATTGTAGGCTACAAAAATGTAATTTCTTGTTTTATATATATATATATATATATATATATATATATATATATATAAAATACAGACATGTAACATCTCATCAGTGAACTATTTGCCTAAGATTCAATCAATCAGATGAGAAATTTGCCTCCTAATGAAAAAAATATTAAGTAAATTATCCAACACTGTTCTCAAATTTTTAATTTGTTTATTTTTGAATTTCAAAAGTATTTTTTTAAATTAATTTTATTGTTATTTTTTTTCTTTGTTTTAAATTAATATTTTTTGATATTTTCCAGATCATTTTGATGTGTCAATGTAAAAAATAATTTTAAAAAATAAAAAAATATTATTTTAATATATTTTTAAATAAAAAATATTTAAGAAACAACTATCTCAACGTAAAAAAATGATTTTTTATACTTGCTGAGCACCACTTCTTCGTGTTTGGTATTATGGTAGCTGTTGTGATTTGAAAAAAGTTGTTTTAAAAATATATGTGGTTTTAAAAGTACTTTTAGTTGAAGTTGGTTTGGAAAAATATATGTTTGGTTAAAACTGTGGTTGAAATTGAGGTTGAACAAAAAGTTGTTTAATGTGTTTGGTTAAAAATTCTTTTCAAATTGAGGTTATAAAATAATTAAAAAAGACATATATTAATATTGATGGTTTTTTATTGAAATGGTGTACATTTAACTTTATATAAAGTATTTTTTTATTGTTCCATTAAACTATTTGCAATTTCATCAAGTACGAAATCCATCTGACAATGACTACAGTTTCCATAGCTTCCTGAGCGTGCAACAACATCAAATAAAATATCATCAGGAAAAAAATTAGGATTGCGATCAAATTCTGCAAATGCTATGACATCATGTGATCTCCTTCTAATATAATCATGTAGTTTCATTGAATAATGTTAAACACTAGTTTTTCAAATAAAACACAATATCTGAGAAATGTTTTTGGATTTTTTTTATTTTACTAGGTCGGACCCAGACACCGGGCATTTAGGTTTGGGTCGGACCCAGTCCATCCATGAATAATGGAGCATGCAAAAGACGAAAGAGAAGGAGAAGGAGAAGGGGAAAAGGAAGGGGAAGAGGAAGAGAAAGAGCAGTGACTGGCGTTGGAAATGATGGAGGGCAGTGGTGAGCTGAGGGAGTTGCTCTCCGCTGTGCTCTGTTGTGCTCTGTTTTTGTTGTTCTTCTTTGGACAGTGGAGAATACAGAAGACGAAGGAGAAGGAGAAGAGTAGGGGCTGGCGGTGGAAACGGCAGAGACTGGTGGTGAGCTGCTCTCCACTTTTCACATGCAACGTGAACAGTGGAGAATGTAAAAGACGAAGGAGAAGGAGAAGAGGAAGAGCAGTGGTTGGCGGTGGAAACGATGGAGGCCGGTGGTGAGCTGAGGGATTTGCTCTCCACTGTGCTCTATTATGCTATGTTTCTGTTCTTCTTCTTCGGACAGTGGAGAATGCAGAAAATGAGGGAGAAGAAGAAGTGGTTGGCGGTGAAAACAGAGGAGGCTGGTGGTGAGCTGCTCTCCACTGTTCACATGCAACGTGAATAGTAGAGAATGTAGAAGATGAAGGGGAAGGGGAAGGGGAAGGGGAAGAGCAGTGGCTAGCGATGGAAAGGGCAGAGGCTGGTGGTGAGCTGAGAGAGCTGCTCTCCACTGTGCTCTATTGTGCACTGTTTCTGTTCTTCTTTTTCTGACAGTGGAGAATGCAGAAGACGAAGGAGAAGGAGAAGGAGAAAGAGAAGGGAAAGAGGAAGAGCAGTAGCTGACGGTGGAAACGGCGGAGGCCGGTGATGAGCAGAGGGAGCTGCTCTCCACTGTGCTTTGTTTATGTTCTTCTTCCTCGGCACCTCTGTTTACTATGTTTATAAATACAGTCTGCAACTCAGCACAGAAAACACCTTGAAATTGCTTTTGGTTCTCTTGCGGTTTAACCACATATGTTCATTGGTCCTACAAACAGTAATGTTTGTTTATACTATAACCTAACACATGACAACGATGTTATCTGTAAACGCAGCCGCAGCGCCAAACTCACACCTAGACCGAAATGGACACCATAACGTCACAATCATAAAATTGGTTTTTTAGTGACGAACTAATTGTAAACAGAATCAATGACAACGACTTTCCGTCGCTAATTATCAAAAGAATTAATGGTTTCTGTCACTAATTAGTGATGAAATTAGGAGAAAAACAAAAAATATTTTAGTAATTTCATAGAAAATATTTTAAAACAAATCAATATTTTTTTTCCTCTCATACCCTCTCATATTTTCTTTTCATTATCTCTTTCACCTCTAAATTCAATCGGATGAATTCCATCTCGATGATATCAAATCAGATCAATATCATGAATAAAAATATCTGAACTCTCAAGTCGTAGAGAATTGAATAATAATGGAGGAAAGGAGGAAAGCAGCTTCAAAAGGGCAAGAGTTTTTGCATCCTTCTATTTTCTTATTCTTCACGTCTCATAATCAAATCCATCAACATCCTTTCACCATATTTTCTATCTTTAATTTTTTTTCATCAGTACTTTCTCTCCTTGATATATTTTGTTTTCTCATTTTGCTTTTCTTTTCTTTTATTTATTACATTATCTTTTCATAGAATATTTGGATTTTCATTTAATTCAAATTATATTTTTTATATAATTTTTTATTTTAACTACTGATGAAATTACTAATGAAATATTTAAATCTGAAAACAAATCCATTGATGAGTTTTGACTAACGTGTGTTTTATTAATAATTGTTATGATCTGGTTACCTTTTTGATATAATAATGGGTTTGTTTATTTTTTTGGAGTTTTTTTTGACAATATGAATTTTTTTAATTTCTTACAGTGAACTCATATGCGAAAAAATATATAATGTAGTTTTGTGTCAATATTGAAAAATATAATATTTTTATTCATTTTTTTATTACAGTTTCTTATTTTAATTAGTTATAAAATATCCATTGAAATATTTTTGAAAAAAATAAAATCCAATAAAAACTCGAGGCTCCGTTTATTTGCTGGAATTTTTTTTTTGAAAAGTGGTTTACTTGGAAAGTGAATTATTTTCCGAAGTTTGGTGGTATCATAAAAAATAAGTTGGAAAACACTTTCCAGTGTTTGGTTATGTTATGGAAAATGAGCTGGAAAATAGCTTATTAATGTTTAATTTTTTTTCAAGTTTATTAAAATAATGAGAAATAAATCTTACAAATTAAAAAGTTGAATGAGAATGAAATTGAAAAAAAAATCTAATTTTATAAATTACCTCAAATAAAATAAATAATAATCAAAGTAATGTAGATCAAATCTAACAAATAAAAAAAATTGAAAGATAATGAAATTAAAATAATAATAATTACAATTTCATAAATTATTTGAAATAAAAAAAATCAAAAGATTGAGGATCAAATTTGATAAATAAAAAATTTCAATTAAAAAAATGAGAAGAGAAAAGCAAATAACAATCATAAAAATAAAAATAAAGACCAAAATTAATATAAAAATCAAATTAAATCAAAACTTAAGGGATGAAATTAAAAAAAAATCAAACAAAATATATATCAATTAAAAGTTTGATGACCAAATTTGATATAATCAACCAATAATATAGTATTTCTAAATTTTTCATAACTTCTGAAAAGTGTTTTCCGCCCAAAATAAAAGGAAAACACTTTTCTGAAAATCAAACTAAATTTTTTTTACTAGAAGTATTTTCCGTTGATCAACTTTTCTAATAACAAATAAAAATTTAAAAATTTAAAAAATAAAAATCATTTTCTGACAAACAAACAAACACCCCTCAATAAGTTTTGTGTCGATATTGAAAAATATAATATTTTTATTCAATTTTTTTCCTTATAATTTCTTATTTTAATCAGTGGAAAAATATCCATTGAAATATTATTTAAAAAAATAAAATCCAAAAAAAACTCAATGAGTTTTGACCACCAAAAAAAGGTTGGCCCAATTAAAGTCACATCACCGTCACGAGTCCCAACTTGCCATTGGCAGCCAGGAAAGAGCACCGTCATGAACCGACAGCAACGTGTACGCGGTTGCATGATGCATACGTGTCACTTGAGTATGTTTGCTTAAACAAGTACATGATAAGATGCTCTCCGTTTCTCCTTCCATTCCCAGAAATCTGGTTCCTTGACGCCCACATACCCTTCACCTCTTTTCCTTTTCCTTTTTCTTTTTCTTTTTTCCCTTAAAAAAATACCGAACTAAACGGATATTATAAAAAAAGACGGGACAAAACGTTGGGGCCCCCATTTCCGATTTTTATCCGGTTTAGAAACCCACTTGTCGCGCGCTTTCGCTGCAAGCAAGTTGAGTTTATAATTTCTAGAATAAAAAACTTTTGATATTATCGTTTAGATAATTCAAAAAAGTTCAATATCATCCTTTATTTAGAAATCTTACGAGATTTGATTCGAAGTAATCTTGTCAACCAGATACATTAAAGAAAAAGGAATTTAAAAGGAAAAAAAATTATATTTATGCTAATAAACTCGTTAAACTCATAATAATTTGATTTATGAACTCGGTTCAATTAATTTTTTATTTTATTATTATATAATAAAAAATAAAAAAATTACAAAACAAAAAACCAAATGAACAATAAAAAAAAAAAACTATAGACCTATTAAAAAGCTGAGGTGGATGTGCATGAGAGAGACTCCCGCAACTGGATTGTTTTTTTTCCCTTGCTATTAATAAGTTGCCCGTCTCTTCTTAAAAAAAAAAAAAAAAACAGAAACAAATTTGTTTTCAACCCTACGATGTTGACATTACACTTATGTATTAACCACTGAGCTATGGTATAAAATTATTAACCTAAGGGCTAATTTAATTTATTAGGTATATTTTTTTTTAATAGTTATGAGTTTAAATTTTTTTAGGGTTATTGAAAACTTATATAGTTTTTAATTTTAGAGTTTAGAAAATTAATTAAGGTATACACAAGCTGACCTGAACATCTATATTAAAAAAAATTATTAACTAAATAAATATATTAATTTAATTCATTATTTATATAAACCGTTAAATAGAGCACACTTTTCTAATTGTATGTATAATTCACCACCCAGATCTTGATTGGTTTTATTAAGGTACGAGGATGGCTCTTGTTGGCTTGCCAGCTGGAAGTTTTGCTGAGGACGAAGACTAAACATTTTTTTCTGGGTTGGATGGCTAGAGTTAGCTTCATGTTAAGCGTGTGTTTGGAAACACGATTAATTTATATTTTTAAAATATTTAAAAAATATTTTTATTAAAAATTAATATTGTTTTAGTTTTTAGATTTTTTAATATACTGATCTTAAAATTAATTTTTAAAAATTAAAAAATATTATTTTAATTTGTTTCAGTATAAAAAATAATCATTAAACATGCCGTAACAATATTCATACTAGGTCTCCATTATGAACCAATAAGAATTCTAGTGCTTGGACTATCTATACGAGCATCTTAATTAAACGTAAAACATACTTTATTTCTAATCTCTCCATGACTACAACGGCATTCGAGAATGTTCCCCCCATGAATTTCCGCTTGCTTTTACTGTTTTAGACTTATTCCCTGTAATTTGTTTTTTTGTTTTCTTTGTACCATATTTTATTCTAGTCTATTGGGTCATATCAGATTTTTTTTTATATAATATAAAAAACCCTGGATAACTGGTTTTTATTTTAATAAAATAATATTGAATAATAAAATCAAAAAAAATAATAATAAGACAAAAAATAAAAGCAAAGGTTGAGCAACGTCAACCTTTTAAACTCGTAATTCGGATTATTAGACTGAAAATACCATATATATAAATAAAACTCAATCACAGCAAATTTAATGTTGAATGATGTATTATTACTACTACTATTATTATTATCACTATACTATTGTCATTATTATTATTATTATTATTATTATTATTATCATCATTATCATTACAACTATCACTATTACTAATAAGTAAGATCATCATCATTATTATTAGTAGTAGTATTATTATCATGACCATTATCATCATCATCATCATCATCATCATCATTATTATTACTGTCAATATTATTATTGTTATTATTATTACTACTAATATTACCATTATTTTTATTCTTATCACTGTTATTATTATTATCATTACAGTTATAACTACTACTATTATTTTAACAAACTATTATTACCATTATTATTGTTATTATTACTATTACTATTATTATTATCAACATTATTATTATTGTTACTACTACTATTATTAGTCCTATTAGTATTATTACTATCCATTATCATCATCATTATCACTATTATAATTATTATTGTTGTTGATGCTGCTGCTATCAATATGATTGTCGCTATCACTATTAATAACATTAATGTTGTTATTGCTACTACTACTATTAATATCATTATTATAATTTTTTTTAATATTAATATTATTATCATCACCACAATTATTAATAACATAACCACCATTATTATTTGTTACTATTATTATTACCACTATTATTATCACCATTACTATTAGTAGTATTATTACTATTACTATTACTATTATTATCACAATTATTATTATTAGTATTAGTATAATCACAATTATTACTATCATTACCGCTATTATTATCATAGAAAAAACTACTATTAGCACTACAATTATCATCACTGCTAGTAGTTTTATTAATATTATTATTGGTTTTATTATTATTATCATTATTACCACTATTATTATCATAATAAATTATTATTACTATTATTATCGCTATTATCAACAGTATTATCATTATTAGTAGTATTTATTAATAATATTGTTAATATCATTATTATTATCATTATTATTATCACTATTACAACTACTATAATTGCCATTATTAATATTATCCCTGTCACTATCCCTATGATTATTATTATTATATAATTGAAGAATTAAATTGAAAACAAATAAAACTTTAATAAAAAAGAAAATGACTAAAATTAAAATTAAAAATCAAAATCAAAATGATGGATTTTGAAACACCAACAATAATGAGGGTTGGATTTAGTTTTTTAGGACTAGAAGAGAGAAATGAAAGAAAAACAAATAAAGGGTTACCAACGATAAACTGGTCACTTTTAGATGACATGCGTCACTCATAAAAAAAAGGACACAGCAAAAATATATTTTCAATCATTAAAAAGCGTCGCATGCGCCACTCAAAATGCACGAAGCCTCCAACGTGCCAATAATTTTTTCAATTTAAAAATAATAATTAAATAGTAAATTATTTTATCACCCTTAACCAAACCAATAATTACAAAAAAAAAAAACTGATATGAAAAGTCACTAATACCTCGATGGCTTAATTTTTTGTAACTCCAAGGTCATACTTGTAATTTTAATGACTTCTCTGATCGTTGATATTTTTCGTCCAATAATTTTTGTTTTTTTTTAATTTTATCCAAGATTTTAACTACACGAGGATTTTCATCTATAGCTATAAAATTTTCTTTGTACTTTATTAATTTTGGGTTGGAAGTTATAGTATTTAACACCATAGCCCGATATGATCCATTGCCATTTCTAACAATTTTAGGAACGAGGTTGAACATATTTGTCTATTTAATCTCAACAGTTGTTTATAGGGTTACTGATTCTGTTAGTTTCTGTATGAATGAAACATGCTTGAACGGGTACCTCATCACATATATATAGGGTCGATTGGATCTCTTTACCTTAGCCGTTTATTTATCACTAGCCCTCCGTTAGTAACGGCGTTAACAATGAACAATAACATCACTTATGATTCGACACACGTCTTTTGTAATTTCTTCACATTTCCTGAATATATTTTACTTTCTTAATATTATAAATCATTCTGATATTATAGAATAAGCTGAAATAAGAAAAATTTGAAAGAAAATAAAATAATAGAGCATGAGAAAAAGAACTCGATGTTTCAAATTTGAAAGAAAATCAAATAATAAAACATAAGAAAGAAAGCAATTAAACTAAAACACTTTTCATATTTTAAAAAATAAAAATAAAAATAAAACCTGATTAATTTAAACAAAATAGAAAATTTTTTTATTTAAAATAAAAAAATTTAAATTCTGGTTCGAGCATGATTAATATTTAATTATTAATTACTAAACTTTACCATCATGAGAATATTTTCTTTTACTTATTTATTTATTCTATTTTCTATTCAATTCCTTAAATATTTGAAAAATAATTTTAAAATACTAAAATATAATTTTTATAAATGAAAATCAATGAGTAAATTGAAATGTGTTACTCAATTAACACATCTAAGGCTTTGTTTATTTGTGTAGAAGTGTTCTTGATATTATGATGTAATTTTTTTTAAATATTTTTTAAATTTAAAATACTAAAATATAATTTTTATAAATGAAAATCAATAAATAAATTAAAATGTGTTACTCAATTAACACAAATGTTTTTGATATTGTGATGTAAATGTTTTTTAAAAATAATTTTTATTTAAAAATATGATAATTTTTTTAATTTTTAACATCAACATATTAAAATCATTAAAAAAATATTAATTAAATAATGTTTTTTAAACCAAATAAAATTTTAATATACATTGAAATATAATTAAAAGTACAAAAACAAACAGTTGTATAAAAAAATATAAAAAATAACTCAATTAATATCACTAAAGGAACATGATTAATGTTTAACAGTGAAAAGACGGATAAAATCATCAGCCCGTTGTTTGCATATATAATTTTGTTTGTTTTCAGCCATGTTGACTTTCCTTCGTAAATGTTTTTTATTTTTTTTATTTTAAATTATTTTTAAATATTTTTATATGTTAGTATTAAAAATAAATTTTAAAAAATAAAAAAATATTATTTTAATATATTTTTAAATTAAAAAAATACAAACACAATATTGAAATAATACACCTTTTTTAATGGAGAAAAACAAGTATAATGTTTGGTAATGTGGTTAAAATATTATTTATTTAAAATTTGATTTTTTTATTTAAAATTAATTTTGAAATAGTATTAGAATATAAGAAATAAAATTTAAAAAAGAAAGATATTTATTTTTTTTAAAATCCTTTAAAATATAACTTTTTACCGCAATGTAATATAATTTGCGAGGCCTGAAAAGTATGATAATCAAGTTGGAGCCCACAGACAGGAGAGTGTGCTAAGCTGTCCTCTTACGCAGGCAAGCAAGCAAGCAGAAAACTACAAAAACGGCCATGGGCCCCGTTTGAGCTCTCCAACAGCAACATACACGGATTCCAATCTGTCAAGGTCTTAATTGAAGATTTCTCTTAAAGTTCAAAAAAAAAGGTTTTACCAGTAATTAAGTGGGTGTTTGTTATTGTGGTTGCGGGTGAGGTTCACCTGCAACCACAACTTTTAGTGTTTGGTAAAATTAAAAGAGCAATTTTTTTGTCATGGGACCCACTGATAACTGTGGTGTGCCATAGGTTTTTAAGACTCGTCTAAACATTAGCACCAACAATGGAGCATGGCTCCACTGTTCAGTGAACAGTGGAGCCATGCTCCACTGTAACATTGTTCATGTATTAACATGTATAGTTTTTTTTTTTTTAAAATTTCGAAAAACAATGCAAATTAATTCACTCGCATTGTTTGTATGAAATTTTTTTTTTTTAAAAAACCAGTGTAATTAATTGATTTCACTCACACTATTCACGTGAACGTGAACAATATTTTTTTTTGTTTGTTAAAAAAAATAGTTTAAGGTGAATTAAATTTACTCGTATTGTAATCTCAATTTTATTCCTGATAATATTTTACCTAATTTTATTGCACGCTCAAAAAATCATGAAAACTATCGTTCTTGTCGAATGAATTTTGTACGTAATGAAATTGTAAATTTTTTTTTTAAAAAATTGAGTTTTACTCGAAAAACTAGTATTTAATATTATTTATAACACTACATAAATTAGAAGGATATCGCATGATAACATAGCATTTGTGAAATTTGATCGCAATTCCAATTATGTTCTTGCCG
>Ga0325411_1003606_pt1 | contig 17496 bp, 10 predicted proteins | sample PopdelMetagenome_13_FD_206181 | JGI IMG/M metagenome (GOLD analysis project Ga0325411, IMG submission 206181) | Populus deltoides microbial communities from Bellville, Georgia, United States - Xylem-PdIQD-R4 | ecosystem: Host-associated > Plants > Phyllosphere > Stem > Wood/Secondary xylem...
GTTTATGTTATGAATGAGTATGATTGTTTTCCTATGCATATTTCCTATGATTGTTGTTGATGATTGCTAGAGCGGACTCTAAGTTATTGTTGTGAACAATCTATTGCTAAGTTTAATATCAAAACCATAGTTGTGATATATGAACTTGTGAAGTAACTAAGCTTGATAATTATAGCGGAACTACGTTATTAAACTTAGGGAGAACATTTGAACAAAGTGACACAAGTTGCGGACAGCTTGTATGTTAATCTTGATGAAATTATCTAGTTCTTAAAGCTACCATTAAATTGAATCATTAGTGCGGATACTTTGATTGATTGTTTGTTGGTTAGGATTAGTTATATCGCAGATTCGTTAAAGTTAAGTGGAGTTGGATCTCGAAATAGAAAAAACTTTACGCAGGTTACGAAAGGAAGCTCGCCTCAACATCATGGATATTGCACGACAACAAACACTCAAGGAGCTTGCTGCTCCTAACGTGGAAAATCAACCATTGTGCATTAACATCGATAATAATGTAAACTTTGAGCTCAAATCTGGTTTTATACATTTGCTACCAACATTCAATGGTCTTGCAGGAGAAGATCCTCATACTCATCTCAAAGAGTTCCATATGGTTTGTGTTGGCATGAAACCGAATAGATTTGATGAAGAACAGGTTAAGTTGAAAGCTTTCCCTTTCTCTTTGAAGGGGACAATAAAGGCATGGCTTTTGTCTATTCTCCCAGGATCTATTGGAACTTGGAATGCCATGAAAAAGATTTTCCTTGAGAAGTATTTCCCAGCATCTCGAGTTGCCAACATAAGGAAAGAAATATGTGGGATTTGGCAATCTCATTGAGAGACTCTCTCCGAGTATTGGGAAAGATTTGAGCAACTATGCATTCAATGTCCTCATCATCAAATACTCGATCAACTGCTCATTCAATATTTCTATGAAGGATTGATGTCTATTGACCGTAGTATCATTGATGCTGCAAGTGGAGGCGCATTGGTGGATAAGACACCCGAGGCTGTACGCCAATTGATCTCAAACATGGCAGCCAATTCAAAACAGTTTGGCACTCGTAGAGACTTCTCCAACAAACAAGTAAATGAGGTAAGTATTTCTAACCTTGAAAATAAAGTTAATGATCTTACTTCTCTTGTGCGTTCTTTGGCTTGTGGAAATGTGCAACAGGTGAAAGTTTGTAGCATATGCTCCTTACAAGGACATACTTCGAATATGTGCCCAACAATGCAAGAAGATTACATTGAACAAGCTCATGCAATTGATGGAGCATTCAACGGATAGCCTAGTGTAAATATGATCCCTTTTCCAACACGTACAATCCTGGATGGAGAGATCATCCCAACTTACACTATGGCAACCCATCCCAACAAGGCAATCAAGGCCGACAGTTCCATCCCCATGGATTTCAGCCCTAACAGAATTATCAAGCAAGACAACCCCCTCCATTCACAAACTCCAATGTTATGGGGTCGTCATCCAATGATGATCTTCGTGAGATGATGAAAACTTTGGCTTTTAATACTGTTACCTTGCAACAAAATGTCATGTCTTTTTAACAGGAAACAAGGTCAAGTATTCACAACTTGGAAAAGCAAATGGGGCAAGTAGCTTCAAGTGTAGGGAAATTGGAAGCACAAATGAATGGAAAGTTGCCCTCCCAAGCATTAAATCCAAAAAAGAATGTTAGTGCAATCATGCTGCGAAGTGGGAAAGAACTTGAAGAGCAAAGGTCAAAACAAATTGAGATGGAGGAAGAAGAAGAGATAGAAACTGAATTTAGTACAAAGAAGGAACATCCTTCTCCTTCACAAATTGAAACCACGACTAACACTCTAAAGGTAAGTCCTCACTCAATGAATTCCAGTTTTAAAATAATTGCACCCTTTCCTATGAATTCTTCTAGGTCAAAGAAAGAAGACAAAGAAAAAGAGATTTTAGAGGTTTTCAAGAAAGTAGAACTCAACATTCCTTTACTTGATGCTATCAAGCAAATTCTCAAGTATGCAAAATTCTTGAAGGAGTTGTGTACTACCAAGAGAGCTTTCAAACTAAAAGATCATGAAACGGTAAGTATGGGTGAAGTTGTATTTGCCGTTGTTCAAAAGAATTTGCCTTTGAAACAAAAAGACCCAGGTGCATTTACTATCCCATGTGTTATTGGTAATGCTAGTTTTAAAAGAGCTTTATGCGATTTAGGTGCATCCATTAATGTTATGCCTAAACATGTTTATGATTCTCTTAGTCTAGAGCCTTTGAATAAAACTAGTATTGTAATACAACTTGCGGATCGTAGTTTTGTTTACCCACTTGGTGTGATAGAAGATATCCTAGTCAAGATTGATAGTTTGGTTATTCCATATGATTTTTATATTCTTGATATGGAGCATGATTCTTGTGATTCATCAACCAGCACTCCTATATTGTTTGGGAGACCATTCTTGAAAACTGCCAACACAAAGATTGATTGTGGAAAGGATACCTTGTCTATGGAGGTAGGAGATGAAAAAATTGAATTCAATTTTCATGATGCAATGAAATAACCTTATAGCAATGTTTATTCTATCACATGCTATGACCAAATTGATAAGTGTGTGCAGCAAGTTTATGATTTTGATTGCGAAGACAGATTAAGCATAGCTTTGAGCTATGGCTATGATTTCACCAAGATAGAAGAGATGGAAAGGCACGTGTGTTTTCCCCAAAACATGCACGAATCAGTATTAGCCTTACAAGCTTTGCAAACCGTTCCCCATGGTAATGTCTTTGTTGATTTAGTACTCTCACATAAAAAGCTTTTGCCATCTATTTTACAGGGCCCAGAGTTAGAATTAAAACCTTTGCCCAATAATTTGAAGTATGTATTCATTGGCAACAACAATACACTTTTCGTTATCATAGCAAAAGGTTTGACAAGTATGCAAGAGGAAAAACTTGTAAAGTTGTTGTGTGATCACAAGACGACCATTGGATGGACTTTAACCGACATCAAGGGCATTAGTCCCTCAATGTGTTTGCATCACATACTATTGAAGGACAACGTAAAACCAACAAGGGAAATGCAAAGGAGGTTGAACCCGCCTATGATGGAGGTAGTGAAAGCTAAAATGTTGAAACTGTTAGATGCAGGAGTCATTTACCCCATCACTGACAGTAAATGGGTCGCGCCAATCCATGTGGTGCCCAAAAAGACCGGAATCACGTTGGTGAAAAAAAAAATGATGAGCTCATTCTTACTCGCATCTCGAGTGGATGGAGAATGTGTATTGATTACAAAAAGCTAAATCTTGCTACACGCAAAGATCATTTTCCATTACCATTCATGGATCAAATGCTTAAACGCTTAGCAGGTAAGTCTTTTTATTGCTTTCTTGATGGATATAGTGGATACAATCAGATTGTTTTTAATCCCGAGGATCAAGAAAAGACTACATTTACATGTCCATTTGGTACATATGCCTATAGGAGAATGCCTTTTGGTCTCTGTAATGCACCTGTAACTTTTCAAAGATGTATGATGAGTATTTTTTCTGACTATGTTGAAAGAATAATTGAGGTTTTCATGGATGATTTCACGGTGTATGGTGATTCTTTTGATAAATATCTAGAAAATTTATCTTTGATCTTGAAAAGGTGCATTGAAACTAACCTTGTCTTAAACTATGAAAAGTGTTATTTTATGGTAGAACAAGGAATAGTTCTTGGGCATGTTGTGTCTTCACATGGATTAGAGGTTGATAAAGCTAAAATAGACGTTATTTCATCATTGCCTTACCCCTCCTGCATGAGGGAAATTCATTCTTTTCTTGGCCATGCAGGTTTCTATCGACGCTTTATCAAAGATTTCTCAAAGATTACAGCACCCTTGTGCAAACTATTAGCCAAAGAAGTGGATTTTATGTTTGATCAAGCATGTAAAGATGCCCATGATGATCTTAAGAGGCGTGTCACATCTGCCCCTATCATCCAACCACCAAATTGGGATAAGCCTTTTGAGATAATTTGTGATGCAAGTGACTATGCGGTAGGGGTTGTCCTTGGGCAAAGAATAGGGAAGAATTTGCATGTTATCGCCTATGCTTCCTGCATGTTGGACGGAGCACAATGCAATTACCATACAACTGAAAAGGAATTTTTTGCAGTGGTGTTTGCTTTTGAAAAATTCAGGTCATATCTACTTGGTATAAAAGTCATTGTTTTTACTGACCATGCAGCTCTCAGGTATCTTTTGAAGAAGAAGGAGTCCAAACCAAGACTGATTAGGTGGATCTTGCTTTTACAAGAATTCGATCTTGAGATTAGAGATAAAAAAGGTGCTGAAAACCATGTGGCTGATCACTTGAGCCGACTGAGGACCAAGGATATACAGATCGAAACAATAAGAGAGACATTCCCCGATGAGCAGTTATATATGTTGCACTCCTCTACAAGACCATGGTCTGTTGATTTGGTAAACTATTTAGTCACCAAAGAATTCCCTCCAGGTTTGTCTAAACCCCAAAAAGATAAGTTACGAGCTGACGCTAAATATTATTTTTATGACGGTCCTTACCTTTGGAAATTTTGTGCGGATCAAGTAGTTAGGAGGTGTGTACCACAAGATGAATTTCATTCCATTCTCACTTTTTGTCATTGTCATTCTTGTGGTGGGCATTTTGGAGCAAAAAGAATAGCCCACAAGGTACTTGAAAGTGGTTTATATTGGCCTTCTATTTTTAAAGATGCATATCACTTCTACAAATCATGTGAAAAATACCAAAGATCAGGTAATATCACTCATAAGAATCAAATGCCTTTAACAAATATTCTTGTAAGTGAAATTTTTGATGTTTGGGGTATTGACTTTATGGGTCCATTTCCTTCTTCATTTGCCAATCTTTATATTCTTCTTGCTGTTGATTATGTGTCCAAATGGATTGAGGCGAAAGCCACACGAACTAACGATGCTAAAGTTGTTTTAGATTTTGTCAGGACTCACATATTTGACAGGTTTGGAATCCCTAAAGCTATCATTAGTGATCGTGGCACTCATTTCTGCAATCGTTCCATGGAAGCATTGCTACGCAAATATCATGTGACTCATCGAACTTCCACAGCATATCATCCTCAAACGAATGGCCAAGCTGAAATTTCGAATCGAGAAATCAAGTCCATTTTGGAGAAAACAGTGCAACCTAACCGGCGAGATTGGAGTCTACGTCTTGGAGATGCACTTTGGGCTTATCGGACTGCTTATAAATCACCTATAGGAATGTCACCTTATAGAATGATTTATGGGAAAGCATGTCATCTACCGGTGGAGCTTGAACACAAAGCTTTTTGGGCCATTAAACAATGTAACATGGATTATGATGCTGCTGGGATTGCAAGAAAACTGCAACTGCAAGAGTTGGAAGACATTCAAAATGATGCTTACGAGAATGCAAGGATTTACAAAGAAAAGACTAAGAATCTTCATGACCGAATGCTTACAAGAAAAGAGTTTCATGTTGGAGACAAAGTCCTTCTTTATCATTCGCGTTTGAAACTTTTTCCTGGAAAATTGCGCTCTCGTTGGATTGGACCCTTTGTTGTTTCTAATGTTTTTCCTTATGGTGCAGTTGAAATTACAAGTTTAGAAACCAACAAAGTACTCAAGGTCAATGGGTATCATTTGAAACCTTTCTATGAAGGTTGGACGGCAGAACTCACCGCTTCTGTAGAGTTAGCTGAACCAATCTATGAAGAATGAGCATGCCACATGTCAAGCCAATGACATAAAACAAAAGCGCTTACTAGGAGGCAACCTAGCACAAAAAGAAAAAAAATCAGATTTGCTTTCTTTTTCCTTATCTTCTATTTTTTTGCATTTTAATTTATTTTCTATCATTCTCTTATGTTCCTTTGCTTTTATTTCAACATTGAAGACAATGTTGTGTTTTAAGTGTGGGGGTATTGGGAGAATTTTAGTTTTCTTTGTTGTTCTTTAAAAAACAAAATTGTGTTTGATCTTTTTAACTCCCATTGGGTTTTGAGAATATGAGTATTATGTATGAGAATTAATTGAGATAGATGAAAATATAAATCAAATGAAGGAATATGCATGCAAATTTTAAGGTTTAACTAGTTTAGGGATTGACTTTGAGAATATGCCATGTTGACTTTATAGTGTTATATCAATGCAAGCTTTTGAGCCTTCAACATTATATTCTTTGATTGTGCATTCTTTCAATGATATGTATCTCTAGAACTTGCTTCATATCTTGTTGAGATTACATTCGCATTACATATATACATGAAGATGATAAAGGCATTAGAAATTTTAACCACTTGAGCCAAAAAGCCAACCTAAAGCATATTATCCTTAGTGAGCCCCTTTTGAGCTTGTTTATCTTTTCTTTGCTTTATCCATGTATAAGCCTTAACTTTTTATATGTTTTCCTTTTCCCTTGGCCAAGGATTAGTAGAGCATATACTTATGATATCTCATGGAATTATGGTTGGAAATTATGTGAAAAGAAAGAAGAAGTGATGCTTGATGAAAAGATGGGCAAAGTTGCCAAAGGTAAAAAAGAAAAAAAGAAAAAAAAAAGAACAGAGAAAAAGAAAAAAAAAGTGTTCCTTTATGTTCTTAAGATTTTATGTTGAAAGAGCTTGAAATCAAAAGAAGTTAAGCATTGGTGATTAAAGATGAAAAATTTATGTGCTTTGATGGAATATCTTGTTTGAAATATCATTTTTTCATAATGCTCTACTTTCTTTGGTTTGAACCTTTTCTTTTACTCTCTTTTACCTCACCTTAACCTTAGCCCCATTACAACCAGAAAATAAGACCTTTTGATTCATGCATTGTTTGTAATATGTTAGTAATGGAGATGAGATTGAAAAGCAAGCTTATGGTAGAACATATTCATTGATTGAATTTGAGAGATTTAAACACATAAACCCTAAACACATGAGTGTTGGAGTGTATATCAATGAGAGGACCTATCACTTTGGCATGACATAGATTTCATTTAAATCCCGACGATTAATTGAGTTTTGAAGTTTGCATGTAAATAAATTCATGAAAATTTATACCCTTTATCCTTCTTGATTGTATTCTTGTTTATAATGCATATATTCTTGGACATTGATGGGAGATTAAGAGATTCATCATAGTTATTTTCAATTTGATTTTATTTATCCTTTCTCGAGGACGAGCAAGAGCTAAGTGTGGGGGTATTTGATGCAACCATATTATTTGATAGTTTCACCCACATTTAACTAGTGTTTTGCCTATGTTTTATATATAAAATGCATTGATATTCTTTTTTTATGTTTTGAAGGCACTTTTGGATGAAAGATGCAAAAAGGAGTAAATTGGAGGTAATTGGCAGATTTGACGTTCAGTCGATGTTTTGTGCAGAGCGTGAGTTCTAGAGATCGAAATGAAGTGATTCTAGTGGCAATGAAAAGCTAACATCCATACCTTTCTGGAAATGTAATGCAAGAAAAATAAAAAGAGAAAGATCATGGAAATCACATCCTGCAAAGTCAAATCTCGCATTCTGCCAATGTTGACCTTTGGCCATTCAAAATTTAATATCTGGAGCTACAGAAGTCCAATTGATGCAAACTCAATTTTCGTGGATTCCTAATTCAAAGACCTATCTATGCTCCAAATTTCAGCCAAAAAAGATTTCATATGAGGGAGATATGAGTTTTCAAAGATGACAACTGAATTCTGCCAGCAAACAGGTTTCGTAAAGAAACAAGTCCAAATTACATTCCGAAGCATCTAAACCGACATCCAAGTTTTTATATCAGCAATTTAGCTCCTCTAAGTCAGAGCTTGAAGATTTCATGCAAGGCTATTTCTCCTTTTAGGAAAAATAGTTATTGAAGTACTTAAATGTAAACTGACAACTCAAGGAAGGACTATTTTGTAAAATAGAGACTAGGGTTTCTTAGCATATAAAAAGAAAGAGAGAAGGAGGCAGCAGCCAGCAGAAAAGAGGGAGAGCAGAAGGAGGCAGCAGCCAGCAGAGAATAAACACACATTCTCTCCTCTACAAACCCAAAAATCATGCTCTTTTCATTCTTTAGAAGTAGTAGTTCAATAGTTATGCAAGGCTAAGCTCTTTTCTTGGTTGCAAGGACATAACAAACCTTCGGATTTCAAGAACCGTGAGATTTATTCTTCCTTTTATTTTCAGTTTATGTTATGAATGAGTATGATTGTTTTCCTATGCATATTTCCTATGATTGTTGTTGATGATTGCTAGAGCGGACTCTAAGTTATTGTTGTGAACAATCTATTGCTAAGTTTAATATCAAAACCATAGTTGTGATATATGAACTTGTGAAGTAACTAAGCTTGATAATTATAGCGGAACTACGTTATTAAACTTAGGGAGAACATTTGAACAAAGTGACACAAGTTGCGGACAGCTTGTATGTTAATCTTGATGAAATTATCTAGTTCTTAAAGCTACCATTAAATTGAATCATTAGTGCGGATACTTTGATTGATTGTTTGTTGGTTAGGATTAGTTATACGGCGGATCCGTTAATTAATCAATGTTAAGAAAAGATAAAATTTTAGAACATAAACTGCAATTTTCGTTTCAAGGATCGGTTCTAATTTCCGTAGGTGGATGTGTGCTTGCGACCAAGATTTGTTTTCTTGATAAGTTTCGGTTTTAATTGATTTTGTTTGCTAGTTTAATTGCTGTTATAGTTTAGATAATCACAAACCAAATCCCCCCAATTACATAACGTACAACATAAAAATCTGACTTGAAACTTCCTCGTGGGATGGACCCCTTGCTTGCTCTATACTATCTTGTGTGTTTTAAGCTAGGATAATTAATTTGTGCGAACACGACATCGCAACAATATATTATATGCAATAACATAAACATCATTTTTTCATGATGTAAAACTCATATAATTATTTTAGGGTACTTTAGTAATTGTAACAAATTATGCCATGTGTGTAAAATATTAGGGAATTATGGAATTGTTATAAATGGTTTAAGACTATCTTGTGTAATCACTAAATGGATGAAAATTTTATTAACTAGTGGTATGCTTGAGGCTACCTGAGATACGATGAACAATTGTGTGGAATTGATTTCACGTAGGAAATTAAGCAAGATAAAATTTTGTGTAGGGCTTTATACAGAGAAAACTCTATTGAAATTTTGTTAAAATAAGGTAAACTCACTTTAATTAAATTTCACCTCAAAGTATGTGAAAATATGTATGAAAAAGATTTATGAATGTTATGATGCATAATAAGAGGGGACTCGATGATAAATATATAAAGACTACTTGCTAACGAAAAAACGTTATCTTGTAGTTTTTTCAAGGCTTTTGGTTGTGATTTAGTAGACTCGTGAAATTAAAAAGAGTTCTACTAACAAATAATAAATGTATATTACAAAATGATTCATACTAGAAAGGAAACTCGGACCAATCCCACTTCTATTTAGAGTAGAAGTCGATTTATTGATAGTGGAGATGATTATATAAGAGATACCCCTTAGGAGATACTGCATCCCATTCACTGGTTGTGCCAATTCAGTATAGAAGGAGTTATCTATCATTAGAGATGTCTCTTTATCACTGCTATTAGGGATGCCATCATTTAATGCATCTAACAGGCTGGGACAGTCCAGTAGAACCTTTCTATGGTGCCACATGTGGCATCTATGTCACATTAGGATCATACATGCTTGGAATAGATTATGAGGGCTATAATGTCAAGTTTGATCGGGGTAGTAGGTGTTACGGATATAGTTAGTGCCCCTACCCTACCGCATTAGGTGAAGAGCATGAGAGAGAGGAGGAGGGTATTATGAGGTAGAAAGATGCTAAAGTAGCTAGACATTAGCTCTAGAAAGTGGAAGAGTCTCTCATATAGATTCCAATGCCAAATGAAATGCCAGCAGATTGTGTGGCGCAATTACTTTCAAATTGTGTACATTCATGGTGGGCGATTATGATGGAGGTAAAAACTACAAATTTGTTATCTTGGATAGATTTTTGGGCAGAGTTTAAAACTAGGTATTACTACATACAACATAAGAGAAGTACGGAGCATGGGTTTATTGCTCTTAAATAAGGGAGCATGATAGTACTAGAGTATGAGAGAAAATTTCAAGATCTCTTGATCTTTGCTTCTACTTAGTTATCCAATGAGTAGCACCAGATTGAGAGGTTTAAGTATAGGTTTAGACAGGAGCTTAGAAAAGGGTTAGTCACTTTTTAGCCAAGGACATTACAGGTGCTAGTAGAGGTTGCCCTGTCCTTAGAGGTTGTATTAGATGAAGAGCAACAAAAGGTGGATGGATTGTGTTATTACTCACTTTTGACCCCATAACAAATCAAGAAAAAAAAATAAAAAATAGAAAAAGAAAATTCAAAATACAAGAGGATATACATGAAGAAATCTTAGAAGACTACCCAATTTGGTGGTGAAGGATCAAAATGACAAGAGCAAAATTTTAAATGACCAAAATGTATAAGATTGACAACAAAATTCTAATTGACAAAGGGCCCCATCGGTGAAAATATTTTTATTGGGGTAAAAGAACTACAAATATAGATAGGTAAGGACTTAATAAGAATTTTAAAAGGCTTAATTAATCTTATTGAGGACTTAATTGCAGGGAAAATCAGTTTTTGGAGTCAATTTGAGTATTAATTGGAATAAATTAAAGTTTGGGGATTTAATTGGTTTTTTGGAAGGTTTAATTGGATGAATCAGGGGCTTAATTGTAATAATATTAAATTTTGATGGATAATTAGAGACTTTATTGAAGAAATCAAATACCAAGGACCAAACTGAAAAAATACATGTGATTGTAGGGACTGAAATTGACTAAATAAGGGGCCAAATTGAAGAAAATTAAAAGTTTGATGGTTAATTAAGGGTTTAAGTGCACAAACCAGAAACCATGGACCAAGATGAAAATGACGTTGAACTTTAGGGCTAATGATTGAGTTTGACAGGGGTGAAATTGCATGAAATTAAGAGTTTGAAAGCAATTATGGGTGTAATTAAAAGAAATTGGATGAATAAGGATTAAAGTGAAATTTCTTAAATTGAAAATTAAAAACTCTAATTTCTAGGGTTTAACCTAGACAACGCTTCGTTTAACCATTGTTTAGCTTTTTTTTATATAGTTTTGGTTGATCAAGTAGACACCTTCAGGCGAATGAATATGGCATCTCCAACCACCTCTATGATTGTAACCATCATCATTCAACTGAAAAACCCTCTCTACAAAGATCAGCTACTCCTATCAAATGTTTACATCATATTTTCTTCAACAAACTCAACAACATCTTATTTTTAGTTAGCCATCACTATATTTTTAGATTCTTAGCTGATCAAGTTGGCATCTTTAAATAAATGAATGTGAATCTACAAACCTCTAAATTGAGCAAGAATGGATCCAATCAAAAGGTATGCTTCTCTTCTACCAAGTTCAAGTGGTATCTAATGACGTTCACATTATAGTTGCTCCAGCGAAGCCTTGAAATTGGTTAACTCGGTCAGTCTTGACTAAGATAACTATTTGTTCAAAACCACTCAACTTTTTTGTGTGTTCACGCTTAAAAATTCATAGAGAGTTCTTATCAAGGGTCATAAATCGTTCATCTAAAATTATAATGTGAGGGACGTATGCCTTTATCTCCAAGCAAAAGAAAACCACCTAGGCAAATTCATTAGAAAACCACCATCTCAAAACCATTGAAGGATAGTGGTTCCAGCTGTTAACATTTGTCCATAAACCTCTCATTTTGATCAAAGGACTAAGCTTTGATTAGTCTATGTTTAAATCCATCAAGAACCCTTGCAGATCCTATAAATATCCCCTGTAAAATAAAAAAAAATAAAAAGAGAGAGGAGAAACACATTGTGAAAAGATCCTAGTGTGAAGGTTCAAAAGCCTAACATAGAAAAAAATAGTGAAAGGGGGAAAATGAAAGAAAAGAGAAGGAAAACAATAGTTCATAGCCAGTAAGCTTGGAGAAGGTATAACCATGTAAAAGTTCAAAGGTGGAGTCCGTGTGGCTTACCTTTTCATGTTTTTTAAATGTTTAAACCTCTTTTGATATGGTTTGAGCTTATCTTGCATTTTTTGTTTGATTTTGGTGCTAGAATAATTTGATGTTTTTTGATAGAAGTTTTATTTAAAAAAAAAATATTTTTAGATTGCTCAAGCTTTTGTTATGATAGTTTGTTTTAGTTTTAGTCAATAATGTGTTAGAGAGGCTTGCACTAAAGACATGATTCTTGGTTTTGATGCTAGTTTGATTCTGTGTTTTTAGCCCAATAGCATGTTGATGATGTATTTGAAGTATTTTGATTGATGTTTGAATCTATTTTGTAATAAAAAAATAAGTTGCTTTTGTTTGTGAGTTAAAGATTTTGAAAGCAAATTGATCAATTTGATGTCTTTTAGTGTAAGTTCATGGCTGATACAAGTATGTTTTGGCATATAGTTGTTAAAAATATAAAGTTTTGAATTCAAATAGTATGAATATGTTTATTGTTTAGCTTTGGTAGTTTTGAACTTTGAAACTTCATGCATGTTTTTATTGATTTGATGTTACTTGTTAGTACTTTGGATTCAATTATGCTTAGTATTGGTAATGTGGTTTGTGATAACTAAAAAGAACATGTTCAGAAACCTAAGAGGCTAGTTCTAGGTTTAATAATAAGCTTAGAATTTCTAGGTTGTTGGGTTCGGTTTCTTCATGTTCTTGGAAAGAACATTGTCTTAGCCCAATAATTTGGACCAGCTTTGGTCCAATTCTTTGCACTAAACCATTTAGGCAACTAGACTAGTAGATTATTTAAAGTTAATTTGCATCAATAATAAGTTTATAGAGGGGTTAATCCTAGATTTTTGGTTTTGAACTAAACCTATTTTGACAAAATAGTGTTGATTATTTGATAACCGAAGTGAAAAAATGCTGAATTATGAATCCTTGTATGACTTCAAATTAAACCCTGCTCTTGATTGCGTGAAAACTTGTCTGGATTGAGATTTATGTATTGTTGGGTTCTTGATGAATGTTATTCGTGTTCTTCATAATTTCAATGTTTGGTTTGTTTTTTAGTGAAACTTTTTATGTTTTGTGTGAATTTTCAACTTTGATTTTGTTTCAGTTTAAACCTTTGTTTTGGTTTAGTTTTTGGGTCAAACCTTGGTTTTTAGTTCGGTTCATAGTTGAATGAGTGACTTTGGGTCAACCCGTTTGGTTTTTTTATGGGTTAAGTACTTAAAGCTTTGTTTGTTTGGACAACTTTTTGTTAAGGATTCTTTTTGGTCTAAGATGGTGTTTGACAAACACACCCTTAAGTCTATTTTGATAGTTTTCTAGGAAAAAAAGACGGTTTTGTCAAACATGGCCTTACAAAAATAAATAATAAAAAACCAAAAAATAATTTTTTCTTATTGCATACGACCTAATCCTTACAAAAAATTACATTTTATTTATAAAAAGAAAAGAAATATGTTTTTTAGCATTGTTTTGGAAATATCCTTTTTTTTTTGTGGAATTTACAATAAGTTTGTAAAATTCCTTAAAGATTTGGCTAATATTTCAATAACCCTAAAAATTTTAATTTCCAAAACATCATGATAGATCCATGAGAAAGTAGTAATAGAAAGATGCATATTGGTGAGGATGTGTGCAAAGAGAAAATGAAGTTTCACTTTTATATACATTGAAAAGTTCCAAATACCTCGACTATACTTTTGTTTAAATTTGTTGGACTATAAGGAAAAGATAGTTGCAACAATAAAATTGATTGGCATACAAAGTGTCAAATATTAGGGATTGTTGACCAATCCTCTATGTGCCATACTAATTAGAAGTGAGCGAAAAAGCTGAAAAAACCGAGAAAACTAAAAAAAATTAACCGAAAAAACAAAATCGTCAAAAAAACCTGATTAAATCGATTATAATATTTAGGAAAATATCTAGTTCTGTTTGGTTTTTGGTTTTGTATTGCTTGAACTAGGTAAACCGAATTGAACCGAACCTGTTAGGTTTAGGGAAAAAAAAAAAGGCTACAAAGCTTTCTAGTTTCTACAATAAGGCATTAAGACTTAATAGTTAACCCTAGCAGAGTAACCTCGTCCTCGTTCAGTCGTTCTCACTTCTCACAGCCGCCCCCTCCTTCAAGCCTCAGTCGTTCTCACAGCTGCCCCCTCCCTCAGGCCTTAATCCTCGTTCGCACAGTCCTTGGTTCTCAATCCTAGTTCGCACAACTGCCCCCTCCCTTTGACATATGCTTTGTGATTCTATTGTTGCCTCAATTATTGTTCAGCTTTTTGTTGATTTTGTTTCATCATTGGGTTTAGGATATAGGAAATTGGTTGTTGGACTTGCTGATTATTTTGCTTTATAACAATTCATTAGTGATTCAGGATTACTTTGAAGTTTTCCTTGTGAAAAGAAAAGGCATTATGATTCAATGGATCTAAAATGCTCCTCATATCTGTGTATGCTTGTGCATGTTCATGTGCTCTTTTAGTTTTCCCAGCAGTTGGGATCGGGAAAAAACCAACCGAAAAAACATATAGGTTTTTTCAGTTTTGGGCATAAAAAACCGAACTAAAACCGAAACCGGTCGGTTAAACCGACCAGTTTCGGTTCGGTTTTGTTTTGTTTTTTTTTGGCTTGGTTGTTTTTTATGGGTAAAAACCGAACTGAACCAAAAATGATCACCTCTAATACTAATCAACAAATATAACTTGTTTAGATGAGTAAGGACAAACACATAGAAAAATAATTTAGATTCCATGCACCAATCTTAAAGTACTTCTAAGTAAGTATTACATTTGAATGTAGAGTACTAGAGAGTATTGGATTGGTAAGGCTTTGAGAAAGAGGTGAGTTATCAGAACTTTTGAGACTATTTGGTACCTCAAAGAAACCTTTATTTTCAGCATCTAGATCTAATATTTTTACATCAAATTTGAACTTTTTATTTCAAGGTGATAGTTTCTTTGAAATAGAAGCATTTTCATTAACTTATTTCAAAATCAAAGACTTGTCTTTTGTATTCTTCTCTTTTAAATCAACTCATAGATGATACGAATCCTCAAAAACCTTTCCCATGATCTCAAATAGTGCTTTAACAATTGATAATAGAGAACCCTCTATAACAAAAAGTATTTAAATCAACTAATTAAACCTTGAAACGACTAGATAACAATATGACAAACCTCTTTTCAAATATACAATTTATAGGACTCAAAGCCCTAACCCATCGTCACTAAGTCCCTTCATCGAAACATGATATTGGATGCCAAGTTGTAATTTAAATAAATAATTAATTGAATAATACATGTTTGGTGGTGAGTAATAATTGGTTTGGTTAAGGGTACAAGACGATATAAGATATAAAAATAAGGTATGGTTCACAAAGATGATTCGAACATCTTTACATAGAATAGACTATTTCTAGAATTTCTATTTCCTTTTTAATTTTTCTTGGAAGGAACAAGGACATTAATTTAACCTAATATGTCCAATTACAAATATTAAATTATAATTTAACCTAAACATGATTTAAGAAAAAACTTATTAAACTAAACAAACAATGCATAGGGAAGACCTTTTAAAAGCAAAAGTGTTTGTCCTAATAATGATTAAGATGGTTGTTTTGGTGGTGGTTGCTCGTTAATAGGTCTTGTTTGGAAAAGGGTTATTAAGAGTTGGTTAGTTTTTTATTTTTTTTGTTTTTGATGAAGATGGTAAATGGGGCTAGGAGATCATGAAAGGTTGTGATTGTTTAAGGAATTGTGAGTTGCGGGGAGAAAAAGAGAGAAAGTTGAATAAAATTGTTGATTTTTTTTTTCTGGAGTTTCTCATATGGACATAAACAAATGAAATGATGCAGTATTTAGTTAATGAAAATAAATTATAACTTATAAAATACCACTAATTACATGTTGAGTATTATAAAATTTCTCATTCGATCATCACTAATGGTTTTACATTATCCTTTAATTCAGTCCAATCACAATCATTGTCACGCAAAGAATTACAATATAGAAGTTTATGTTTTTATGGATGTGAATAAGGATACTTTTGTCAGGTAAAGTGTTTGGATAAAAAAAATATTATTTTTAATATGACCCATAAAAGAAATATTACATTACATTACAAAAAAAGAAAACAAAACTAAAAGGGATTGTGATTCATCTAGTGCAATAAGCTTTTTCTTTCTTTTTCATTTCTTATAGGAGATGTGGAGGCATGTTTGTCATGCTTATTTCCTTTCTTTTTAAACAACTTTTCTCTGCTCCTGACAACCAATAAGAGGAAAAGAAAATGGAAAGAAGAGAGCAAGATACAATGAAAAGAAGGGAAGGGGTGTAACATCCCCCATTTCTAGGATAAAACCACAATCTCATGTCAATAGAAAAACAGAGTAGTTAAATTTTTTTTTTATATACATATTCATGGTCTTCGTATTAACATCTACTAGAATTTCGACAGAGTCCCCCCTATACCAGAAGGTCCCAAGTTACCGACATGTAACCTGTTTACACTTCTAACAATTTGCACCTCATGACTTAATTCCCGACCCAATCATCATAGGTTTCAATTCCACAATTATACTCACACCTATCAACCATAATATTTATGATATGCATTATATAACAAAAATATCATTATGGATGGATAATTTAAATAAATATAAATACATAGACATGAAATATGGTTATATAAACTACAACGTTAAATTCATCCAATCAAGTTTAAACATTTATTATACAAATTAAGTTATACAACCATTTTCATGTTTACAAAAGACAAGGGTATACTCCCTAGGACCTAGACTTCAAAAAGGAAACATAAGCTAGGATTCTACTCCTGTCGTGCATGTGATGATCCTAAAACAAAATATATATTATTGCAAGGTGAAATATTTCCATAAATATAACAATATGAATATCTAATAATTTCAACAGTGTAACATGCATTCATATTTCATTTACTTCTCCCTTCTAGTTTTTTTTTTTAATTTAAAAACCTCTTCCTTATTCAAACTATTAATAACCGTTCCCTCTGCCACTATCAACCTTCATTCCGGACTTTATAAGATCAACGTGATTACTTTTGCTTATCACATTACCGATACCAATTTCACTGGTATTATCATCACCACCCCATAGAAGTCGATATAAGGCGATCCCTTTACCCGAAATCCTAACATACACTAAATGTATGCTGGCCATTCCATGGTGATCCCCTTACCCGGGATCCTAACATACACTGAATGTATGTTAGCCAACACGTGGAGATCCCCTTACCCGGGATCCTAACATACACTAAATGTATGTTAGTCCATTCGTGACTGATTAGTACTTAAAAGTGCATTTTTATCAAGGTTTTATATCATCATTTTGCACTTGAAGTATCAATAACTCCTTAACTAGAGCATGTTTTATAATAACAGATCTGATAATATAAGATAGCTTTAA
>Ga0325411_1003608_pt1 | contig 17493 bp, 13 predicted proteins | sample PopdelMetagenome_13_FD_206181 | JGI IMG/M metagenome (GOLD analysis project Ga0325411, IMG submission 206181) | Populus deltoides microbial communities from Bellville, Georgia, United States - Xylem-PdIQD-R4 | ecosystem: Host-associated > Plants > Phyllosphere > Stem > Wood/Secondary xylem...
ATAAATACCAACTAATGTCTTGGAAAATAGGCCTTATGCAAGTGATAAGGTTGTTGTAGAGTTGAACTCTAATTGATGTAATTGGTTAGTCTTTGTATTGTTTCTACAGTATAAATAACACCTCATTCAATGAATAGGGAAGTCGGTTTTTTTCACAAACTATATGTATATCTTCATGCTATCAGAGCTATCTTGCTAAATTTCTCTCTTCTTCTGTTCTTATTTAATCACCATGAGTGATTCCTCAAACACCACCCTTGTGACTATTAATGTCATAGGTCAAGCTCCGTTAAAACTCAACAGCACCAATTACTTGTCATGATGATTTTGATTTCAAACACTCTTTATTGTCTATTGTAAGGCTATATAGACGGCACCAAGCCATGCCCACCACAATAACTTACCACTAACACAGACAACATCACCACCTAAACCTTAAACCCAGAGTATCACACCTGGGTACGTCAAGACCATCTACTTCTAAACGCAATCATCGGATCCATTACACAAACCATTATACCATTTATTGCTCGAGCCAGAACATCTCACAAAGTGTGGAACATCCTTGTTGCCACATATGCCACTCCATCTCGAGGTTGCATCAAACAAGTAAACGCCAATCTAAAATTGCTGACCAAAGGCACCCTTAGTATTATAGACTTCCTGCAATTAGTTAAGGCTATGGCTGATGAACTTGCAGTCCTAGGGGCGCTTGTTGATAATGAAGATTTGACAGACAAAATCCTAGAAGAACTAGGTGATGACTACCAAGAATTGGTAAGGGCAGTCCAAGCTAGGGAAAATGCTTTTAGTTTTGATGAATTTTATGAAAAGTTATTGATGTTTGAAGCCTTGCTCCAGGAAACCAACAAGCTTGTTAATTGTTTTCCACCTACTACGCATCCCACCAATCACACCAGTGGCCGGTATCCCTTCACCAATGTTGGTCACTCCACTCCTAAAAACTCGGGAGGAAATTGGCGCTGCTCTGTCGACCAACAGCACTGCTACCTAAGACAAAATCAGTTTGTGGCCTCCCACAACATAACCAATAGCAACCGACCTCCACCAAGGCAATACTTGAGTTATTTCCAAATCTATGGCCTTCAAGGTCACACAGCAAAAAAAATCCCTCATCCCATCTTGTTCCTCTCAACAACGACCAAAGTTACAGCCCCACTCTGTGGCAACCGCAGGCTAACCTTGCGGTGACTAATCCCCCGAATCGTTCCCCATGGCTATTGGACAATGGGGCATCCCACCACATCACATTAGACCTCCAAAACCTAGCTCATCACTTGCCATATGCCGGCACTGATGATGTTATGATAAGGGACGGTAAAGGTTTACACATTACACACTTGGGTTCCACTAAACTTCACTCCTCCACTCACTCCTTTAATCTTCACAATATCCTATGTGTGCCTGATATTAAATGTAATTTACTTTTTGTATATCAATTTTGTGTTGATAATAATGTCTCTATTGAGTTCTTACCCTGGTGTTTTCTTGTGAAGGACTTGTTAACGGGGAAAATTCGCACAAAGGGTAAAACCAAAGAAGGTGTGTACGACTGGTCGTGCATTGTCACTCCTCATTCTTTTTCAAGCCTCAAACTCGCTCTAATAAATTGGCATTTTCGATTAGGTCATCCATCTTTTTTTGTTTTAAAAACAATTTTGACTAAGCATAATTTAGATTCGTCTTCAGTGTCCAAAGACTTTGTCTGCAATGCGTGTCATTGTAATAAAAGTCACAAGTTACCATTTTCTGTCTCCACTTTCATTTCTCAAAAACCTCTTGAATTAATATCTTCTGATGTATGGACCTCACCTCTTTCATTTGTTAATGGCTTTAAGTATCATGTTATTTTTGTGGATCACTTCACTAAATACATATGGTTTTATCTACTAAAGAAAAAATTTGACGTCAAATCAACTTTCATTCGCTTTAAAGCAATATTGGAAAATTATTTTAATGGAAAAATTATGACTTTGTATTCTGACAATGGGGGTAAATATATTGTGTTAACAGAGTTCTTTGTTACGCATGGAATATCTCATCTGACAACACCACACACTCCTGAACACAATGGCTTTGTTGAACGCCGTCATATATATATTGTGGAAGTAGGCCTCTCGCTTTTAACTTATGCATCCCTACTATTTTTTTTTTGTCTTATGCTTTTGCTACCGCGGTCTATCTCATTAATCACATGCCTACTACTACGTTACAAAATCTTTCACCTTATGCATTTATTTTTCAACATTCCCCAAATTATGAAAAACTTCATAGTTTTGGATGTTTATGTTATCCTTGGCTTTGCCCTTACACTGCATATAAGTTAGACCCCCAATCCAAACCATACATTTTCCTAGGATATTCTTTGTCACAAAGTGCTTATTTATGGTTTGAACCCAAGTTCTCCAAAATTATTGTGTATAGGCATGTTTCTTTTATCGAGCATATTTTTCCATATCATTCTTTACATAAACAGGAGTCTCAATGGGAATCTACAACAATTGACATGTGGATTCCACCAGTTATCACCATTCTAGCATCCATTTCTACATCTTCTACACATTCTTCTGCAAGTGCACCTGATGTGAGGACTTTCCCTCTAACATCTCCCCTCCCAGTGGTCCTTCCTACATCATTAGAGCTAGAAAACATTTCGAACATATCTTCTCTGCCTTTTTCCTCAACTCTTATCCCTACACCGTCAACCCCAACTCTAGCAGCAACACTACCCACTAGAACCACTCCCCTGTCATCCTATGACCACACAATCCAAAAACAACATTCACAAACCCATTAAAAAACTCACGTTCACTACCAAACTAAACACTAAACCTCAAGAACCCACCACCCTTTCCCATGCCACTAAATATCCAAATTGGTGTTCTGTCATGACTAAGGAGTTTAATGCTCTATTATGCAATGGCACTTGGACTTTAGTCCCACCTACTTGTTCTTCAAATTTGGTTAGTTGTAAGTGGATTTTCAGGATCAAAAGAAACTCAAATGGGATTGTGGGTTGTTATAAAGCTATACTCGTGGTGAAAGGTTTTCATTAGCACTTTGGCCTGGACTACTACGAGACAGTTAGTCCCGTGGTAAAACCTACGATAGTTCGACTAGTTCTCAACATTGATGTTAGTAATGGATGGAAGTTGCGCTAACTAGACATTAACAATGCCTTTCTTCAAGGCACCCTTACTGAAGATGTCTACATGATCTAACCTTCAGGGTTTCATGATCCGAACAAATTTGGGTTTGTCTGCAAGCTTAGAAAAGCTATTTATGGCTTAAAGCAGGTGCCTTGTGCGTGGTATCATGAATTGCAAGTTTTGTTTTACTACTTTAAGTTTTTCTAACTCCCTGACCGATACATCTCTTTCCATCTTCAATCATGACTCTCATCTCATTTATCTGTTGGTTTATATTAACGACATCATTATTACCAGGGATAATGAACATGCTATCAATCAATTCATTAAATGTTTAGCAGCTTGGTTTTCATTAAAAGACTTGGGTTCTCTGACATACTTTCTGGGCGTTGAAGTCCAGCCTCATTCCGTTGGTGGTATGCTTCTCTCCCAGAAAAGATACATTTTAGGTCTTCTCCGTTGAACTAATATGGCTTATGCAAAATCCACACCTACTCTGCTGCCTCCTGGTTGTAAACTGAACTTGGACATGGGCGTTCCTCTGGTTGATCCTACCATCTACTGTGCAATAATAGAAAGCCTTCAGTACCTATCTCTCACCCGCTTGATGTTTGTTTCGCTGTAAACAAACTCTCACAATTCATGTACAAGCCCACCGATGTTCACTAGAAATTGGCGAAATGCCTCATTCACTATTTACTCAGTACTGTCCACAACTGTCTGCTTCTTCATCGTTATTCCCTTTGTTCAATACATGCCTTTTCTGATGTAGACTACGGGGGGAACAAGGAAGATTTATCCTCCACCAGCACCTATGTGATCTATCTTGATTGGAATATCGTCTCCTAATCCTCTAAAAAGCAACACACCACGGCACGCTTGTCTACTTAAGCTAAATACAGATCAGTAACTGATACAGCAGCCAAGATCAGCTGGGTCTGCTCTTTACTATCCGAACTATATTTTCTGGTTAGTCATACTCCAGTCATTTACTATGACAATATTGGTGCCACCCAACTGAGTTTGAATCCTGTGTTTCACTCAAGAAGGAAACACGTTGCTCTTGATTTTCACTTCATTCAACAAAGGGTTCAATTTGGTGCTCTATAAGTGTCTCATATGTCTTCAAAAGATTAGTTAGCTGATGCGCTGACAAAATCCCTACCCCGCTCGTAGTTCTAGCTTCTCAAAGATAAGATTGGATTCATTAACCCCATCCATCTTGAGGGGGCATATAAGTAAGTGTCCATGTGTAAAACAAATACTAACTAACCTCCTAGAAAATAGGACTTATACAAGTGATAATGTTGTTGTAGAGTTAAACTCTAATTGATGTAATTGGTTAGTTTTTGTGTTGTTTCTATAGTATAAATAACCCCTTATTTAGTGAATAGGGAAGTCAGTTTTGTTCACAAACTGTATGTATATCTTTATATTCAATATTGGTGGGAGAGATATTTATCAGATTGAAGTTGATAAATCTTTCATCTATATTGTGCAGCTAGTGGGATCATTAGTCTGATTGTCTCTAGTTAGGCTACAAAAGCAAATACTTCTTTATAGTCAATGCCTTTTCTCTGTTTGTAGCTTTTTGCCACTAATCTTACTTTGTATCTTTGTAGTTCACCTTTTACATTCTTCTTCATCTTATAGACCCATTTGACACCAATTGTTTTTTTGCTAAATTAGTTAGCTTTCAGGTATCATTCTTCTCAATGACATGTATTTCTTTATCCATTGATTCTATTCATTTCTCTTCTATGATAGCTTCATTGAAGCTAAGTGGGTCACTATATGTGAAGAAACAAAATAGAGTTGTATTTTCCATGACTTGAGTGGCATTATATAAATCTTCTAGATTTCTCATCCTTCTTGGTTCTTCTGATGAGGATGTTAATGGTGATGTTGATGATGATCCTAGTGTGTTTCTCCTATTGAATACAGGTAATCTGTGTGCCAGAGTTTGTGGCTCATCTGCTAGTAATATTGGACTTTCTATAAGTACTTTCGGTACTTCTTCAGATATAACATCTTTACTCATAATCACCTTTTTATAATGGGATTAGACAGCTTATTTCCTATCCTTTTATCACCATATCAAACAAAGATGCATTTCTCATTTTTATCATCAAGTTTTGTCCTTTTTGCATCTAGGATCTTTGCATAGGCCACATAACTAAAGACTTAAAGATGAGTAACACTTGGTTTATGACCACTCCATGCTTTTTCTAGAGTGACAACTTGCAAACTTTTGGTTATTATAAAATGTACATATATTAGAAATACTATAATCCTACTCTAATGTTGTAATCTCTACCTTTACTATTGTATATTGGCCTACATATATAAAGAGAAAAGGGTTGGCTAACTAATAGGTTAAGCCTCCTAATTATTCTTAAATCTGGTTGGGCAGCGATTCAGTAGGTACACTGCACATGATACAACTTTAGCACAGTATTGTTTGGGCAACTATTTTGCTTTGAGTAGACTTCTTGCCATATCAAGAATAATATGATTCTTTCTCTCAGTTACACCATTCAGTTGTGTTATATAGGTTAGTATTGTTTAATGCCTGATGCTTTGTTGTGTACAAAAGGCTTCAAAGTCATTTGATGTATATTCTCCACCTTGATGAAATCTCACGGTTATGATGTTATAGTCACTTTGTTTCTCAACAATTACTTTAAAATCTTTAAAATAATTTAACACTTCTGACTTCCTCTTTAGAAAGTATACCCATGTCCTTCTGCTATAATCATCAATAAAAGTAAGGAAGTACCTATTATGTCAAGTTGACATTGGTTTTATGGGACCACACACATCGATGTGTATTAACTCCAGTGGCTTATTTGCTTTCCAGTTGACCTTTTTGGAAAAACTAGCTTTGTGATGCTTGTTGAAGACACCACTTTCACATACTTTATCTGGATGATCAATGTGGGGCATACCTTTGACCATCTTCTTGCTTGTTAGCATCTTCAAACTTGTAAAATTCAGATGCCCAAGCTTTATGTGTCAGATCCACTCTTCATTATTGGTGATTACACTCAAACACTTTATTGCGTCATATTATATGTTTAGAGAAAACATCATTTTCTTAAAGCAATTAATCTCCCATTATAGTCCTTGACTATTAGATGATAATTTTTCATGAAAAGAGTATAACCTTTCTCTAAAAGTTGACCTACACTCAGCATGTTGTGCTTTATGGCTAAAATATAGTAAACATATGCGATGTAGCTATGATCGTCATTCTTCAACCTGATTGGGATGTTGTCTTTACCTTTTACTGGAACTTTTGAGGTATCTTTAAAGGTGACTTGTCCTTCTATGGTCTCATCTAGATCACCAAATAGATCCTATTGTCCATACATATGATTGTTGGCTTCAGAATCTAGATACCACATATTCTCTTGATTCTCGCCTAGTTCTTGTTAAACAAATAATACAGTTGGTCCTCTTATGGTGGTATATCCACTTGTTGAAGTCTCCACTTGCTTATATCTATCTTCTTTAAAGGACAGTTTTGATTGCAAGGCATGCTCAATTGCCTTATCTCTGTTTCTTTTCATAATTTTTTATTCATGAGCTTGTAAAGAACCTATAAGCTCATCCACCGTCAACTTGTCCACTTCTTTGGACTCTTCAATAGCTACAACAACAAAATCAAATTTTGAATCTAGGGATCTCAAAATGTTCTTAGTAATCCGAGCAACTGTGAGGGTTTCTTTTGTTCTTCTTATATGATTGACTATCACCATAATTCTTGTGTGATAATTAGAAATAGATTCCGAGGACTTCATTTGCAATTATTCAAATTCACCTTGTAAAGATTGGAAACAAATCTTCTTGATTTTGTTAGCACCTTTGTATTTCTATTGGAGAGCCTCCTATATTTCTTTTGATGTTTCTATGGAAAAAATGATCTCAAATGTGGTTTCATCAAGACCTAGATAAATAATGGTCTTTGCTTTGTTATCTTTCTTTCTATTGGCTTTGAGGACCTGTTTTTGTGCCTCTTATAGAGAATCTTCTACTTTTTTAGAATCTGGTTTATCATAATCATATTCTACAATCTCAATACATTCTTATGAGCCAAGAAATGCCTTCAATCCGATACACTAATTATTATAATTGTCTTTGGTTAGCTTCGGGATGAGTGTTGATGCATTTTCTATAGTTATTTTATTATTTGAATGACTATATCACCTTTTGGAAGTTGAATTTTGAAAAACACAGATGCCGCGGATGAATCTAGAATGGTCAAAATAGTAGGGAATTGATCTGACTTGGTTGAAAATGGGTCAGAAATGGGTTGAACCAGTCAAAAACATAATTCTGGATGTCAGTCAATTTGCTGGGGTTGAATCGGGGATATTCCAGGTATATTCTTTCAGTGTGGCTTAATGGCTTGGCTTGGCTAAACAACTTGGTGACTCGGCTTATAGCTTCACTTAGTCGGCTTGACTCTGCTTAATTATGGTGCATGTGTGGCTTAGTCGTCTTCTTCCTCTGGGCGTGTGGGCGATATTGGCAGATCTTCTAGAGGTGCATGTGGGACAGCGTTAGCTTTGATGAGGCTGATTTTTGCATCATTGAGTTTTTAGTTATGAACCCTGCACTGTGGAATGATCAAAATGTGTGTTTCACAACTTAAAAAATTTAGGTGTATCTCAAAAACTCCTATGTTTTTTAATAACGACTTTGATACCAATTATTGATGGGAAAGACCATTGGTAGTGGATTTGAAATACTTGGGGGGATAAAACACACTGTTTTATTTCATAAATAAGAAGCTTACATATATTGTTAAGCTCTTAAACACACCCTCTCTTTCTCTTTTATATTTCCCACAAATAATAACATAAACTTATTTGTCTATAATTTATACACAAATTGAAATTATGAAAAATCAAATTTCAAGTGTAAACAAAAATTGTTGGTGGTAGTGTAAAGACAGTTGACAGCTACGGTTGGTGGCTGCGGTTAGTAGTTAGTGGCTGCTATTTTTGACCTTCTAAATTGAGTTTGCTACAACATTCAAGGGAGCTTCCATGGAAGATAGGTTTATGCTAGAGCTATCTTCTTGAAATTTTAGCAACAGAATGGTTACAGAAACAAGCATTCCTGAAGCTAAGCCAAGAACATAACTTCAATTATCAACAACAATATTTCCGGCTTCATATAAATGCATAAAAAGTTTATTGCTAAAACTGTAAACAAAGTAGCAAAAAATAACATATAGTTGGTACTTATTAATTTGTAAAATGTCCTTAAGTCTTGTTGTGGTCCACTCTCATCCCCATTCTTACACGAGAATTGCATTGAACTACCTAATTTTGCCGCCCGAGTAATATTTCCTTCTGTTCACATTTCTAAATCTCCCTTACTTTTGCTATATAGGACGGAGAAGAGCTGGTCCATTCTCAAAGAGTGGACAAGAAGTCAACAATCTCATGGGGCTGGGATTTATTAATTTGTCATATGTCCATAAATCTTCCAGCGGTGCACTCACATCCTCACTCTTACACGGAGTTTAGCATGTTTTTAGAAGACTGGCCTGCTCAATTTGATAATCAGCCGACATGAGATCGGCTCAGGTCAAGTCACTAAAAAGAATCAAACTACATCGTTTTGATAAAAAAAAAAAACTCAAAGCTTGATCATTAATCTGTGATCCGAGTCTTAGGCTGAATCGATCTTTGGATTTGGTTTTATAAATATTTTGTTTTGCATGACCTACATATCTTACTAGGGTTACAAATGAAAAGATTGATCGAACTCGTGGGAGGAAAGACAATACCAGATGAGTACAAATCATTGGTATCAACTACTTGCTTTGGTCCCCTCCTCGGATATGAATTCTTCCGCCTTTTGAGTAAATATTTCCTGCTTTTCACATTGACAAATAAGCCTTAGTTTTTCTATGTAAGATGGAGAAGAGCTGGTGCTTTCTCTTCAAGTGGTAAAGAGGCAGCTACGTACACTTCCTAACAAGTTCACGTTTCAGTTCTAGATGGCAACCCGCAGTGAGCACTTGTGTAATTTGCATTCATGCATGCTCAAGCATTTCAAAGTTTCCTAACTAAAATCTTTTGTTTGAGAAATCCTATAACTTCTGCAATATTGACATTAACAAGTATTAATCTTGTTGCTATTGCTGTAGGTGTTCTTATTTTACTTTAAAAAAATGTAGGCAATACAATGTTTGTGAATGGATCGGATGAAGAACTTATCACCATTCTTAGTATTGATGGTGGGGGAGTGAGAGGCATCATTCCTGGCACAGTCCTTGCCTTTCTCGAATCAAAGCTCCAGGTTGGTTGGTTGCTAGCCTTATTCTCGTCGTAGATCAACAAAGCACTGCAATCATCAAAATCATAAATGTTAAATATGGAGACTAATTCAACGTAAATTTATTTATCTAATTTCGTAGGAGTTGGATCCTGAAAACAAAGATGTGAGGATTGCAGATTATTTTGACTACATTGCTGGGACTAGCACAGGAGGGCTTATAGCAGCTATGATTACTGCACCAAATGATCAGAAACGACCTTTGTTTGCTGCAAAAGATATCAACGACTTTTATCATAAAAATGCTGCTGTTATATTTCCTCAGAAAACCGAGCCTGACGTTGGAACTCTTCTGGGAGAATTGGTTACCACGCTAAAAGAAAGTAACCAAATCCCAAATGCTGCAAAAGACATTGCAAAGTTTAACCTTGAGGAGTCGGAGCAAATTCTTCAGTTCGTCGAAACGTTAGTACTTGTTTTTTAATTTGTTTTCCAGATGGAAAAACTTGCACGCACTTATTACCTCATGTTAACAGGTATAATGGCAAGAGCTCAGGTGACAAATTGATGAGGTCTAGCTTTCCAGATATCATCCGGTCCATCTGGTCTCTTATCTTAACGTTGTGGTATCCCCGGTATGATGGCGGTCCTCTGCGTGACATAATCCAGAAATTATTGAAAGACACAATGCTCACTGAGAGTCTGACTAATGTGATAATTCCTTCTTTTGATATCAAGCTTCTACAGCCAACAGTTTTCTGCACATCAAAGGTCATTCTTCTTGATTCTGTGGTAAAATATAGGAAAATTATTCATCAAGAGCAAGCAGACTTTGTGATGTTACTGAATAATAGAGGAATTCAGTGTAAATCGTTCACACGTAATTTCATAAAAAAAAACCAACCTATAACTCGTTTTGTAGAAAATACACTGCTAATTGGTAATTTCATGATACCATTTTCTAGTTTATATTAGGTCATTGGGTTCATTTGCTTGTCATTTTGTGTCCAAAATGATTTTATTTTAATTTTTATCTCTAAAAAAATTACTTTTTAAAATTCACTATGCTAAACACGTTAATTTAATTATAAATTAATCAATTAGAACATTTTAATTTAACTAACTCAATATTAAAATTAATTTAAATTAAAGTTCAAGCCATGATGGATTTGTCATGTCAACTAGATGTGCATGTCAATTCTCCCACTATTCCTAAACAGGCAACATCGCCTTGTCTGCTAATCATTTGTCCATATATACTTTGAAAAATGTAACAGCAATCAATAATGGCTTGTGTGTTCTAATTTTTTTTGTCAAAATCAAAAGGCAACTGGGTATTTAATGTCATGCCATCATCCTTTCTGATGAAAAAAAGCAGGCAAAGCATGAGAAGTCAAAGGATGTTCAGCTATCAGAAGTATGTCTTGGGTCGACTGCAGCACCAACTTACCTTCCTCCTCGCTATTTTTCAACTACCACCGAGCTCAAACAGGTTTGTCATGGCGCGAGTATATTTGATCGTCACCCTCCTCGTACTCTTAAAACTTCCAGGGAATACAACCTGGTTGATGGGGGCATTGCAGTTAACAATCCTGTAAGTCACAGTTTATGTAACCTTGTTCAATGAATATTATCTATCTTCAATTGGTTTTTTGGACCTGAACAATCTCGCCCATTGACTGATGTCTTGATGGCAGGATCGAATGAGATGGTTGAAATATATACATCCAGTTTCTTTCAGTTCTCTGGTTTAGAAGACAACTATATCCGCATTCAGGTATTTACAACCCACCTTCCTTTCCGTATGAAGCTCCACAGGTAGTAGCTACAATTGTTCATGTGTTTTTTATGCTGCCAAATTCATGATCAAAGATGTTGCAATGCTTGAATGATTGACATTGTCTAATGAAAACTAAATGATCATACATTTTCCTTGAATGTTAACCAGGTTGATAACTTGACATATGCCGAAGCCTCGATGGACAACTCGAGCAAAGAAAACCTTGACAATCTCGAGAAGATTGGTAAAGAGCTAGTGGAAGCTAATAAAGAAAAGCTCATTAAGTAAGGACAAGATACGTGCTTCTTGGCTTTGCTGTTTCTCTGCTGATCATTAGTTCTTAATTAGTGTAATTTATAGCTATTTATGCACTGTTGTTCTGCAGGCTTGCCGAAAGATTGTCCGCCATAAGACGTGCTAGCCGATCAAGTCTTTCTGGATGATATTTTGTCAAGTACATAGGATGTTGCTGACACCAGACACCCGTTATTAGTTCCTTTAGTTTTCAACTTCGAAAATAAGAAAAAAGAGGAAATAAAAAAGAAAAAAGGCCCTGTAATTCTAGGCTAATATCAGAATAAAGTCAGAGAGCATATATATGGCTTCTCTATAACCACCTATCTAGAAGGATTTGCCACCAACTTCAAATTCAGAGATTGACACTCCAGGCCAGGTTGCTTCTTCATCAGCTGTACGTAATAGTATTTATAGAAGAATAAGAAACTCAGCTATATATGTTAAATAAGAATAAGTTGTAGTAAAATAATATGCCACCAAGAGATGGCATTTGGCTCGAGCTGTATGAGCTAGGGTGGGGATCTGGGCAGTGATCCTAAGGTTATTTGAGTTGTAGACTCTCTATTGTAATACATAAATAAAGCAGCAACATCTCAAAATAGTTCTTTGAGTTTCTATGTCGTTGAAGAATGAGATGGTAAATACTAGTGATGCATGCAAAGAAGCTCGCTCTGTCTGTGTGAGGATAAAACTTCTATGCTAAACTGCTAATATGAACAATATATCATTGGGGATAACTCCATAACTAGAGGATTTGCAAGCAAAGAAAACTTCACAGAGTACACTGACACGTCAAGCCAGACTTCTGAGAGATAGAGTAGTGTACTCTGTATGGAGTATAATAACCCATATCAAATTAAGAACACCATAAGGAACGAAGGCTGCTCTTGAATTGTGATAGAGGGGTAGGATTTGAGCAGTTATGTCTCAAGTGTGACCAGTGGATTCTCTATTGTACCAAGAATAGAGAAAAGGAAGAAACAAAGCAGCAGCATCCATAAAAGTTCGACATGTAGATTCTCTGCTTCACCAAGAAACCAAGAAAAAGGTAGGAAGAAATAAAATTAAAGCCTCCGAGCTTCCATTTTGTGCAACAATTAGCAGATTGTCGCCATTAATTAGTAATCTACAAGAAGAAGCTCGTAGTGAATTTTTGGATTGTTCAAGTAAATGATGAACCTATGGATAGCTCTAAACTTACCTAAATATAATTAGACTTGTTTGATCTTATTATAGGGTGTTTTGGGGCTTACAACTGCTCTTAGCTAAACTTTAAAGAGAAAATGAACCTAAAACTTCTTCAAAACAGTCATCCAGTTCAACGCAGCTTGAGTAGAATCTTTTCTATGCATATTGCCCATAAACAACTTTGCAAACACTAAAACAGGTCATAGAACATTAATCCGCAACAAAACAAACATTGTCTGCAAGTTCCAAACCATGGTATCCAGACACTGGTGGAATTTATGGCTTGAATTGATTGGTTGATTTAATTAAGGTAAATAGAGTTACAATACATTGCGCCTCTCATCCAAGAAATAGAATAAGATTTGAACTTCGGCTTGGCACTTGTTTCTTAGCTGGATATGAACTTGTGTAACCTAGCTTTGATCATTTATATATATATATATACACAACTAGGCTGAAGAAATTATAGTATCTTCTTGAGGCAGCCATCTTTGTGATTTTGCCATTAACAAAATTAGTGTGGTTTTCTTGCGAGTTATTTCTAAGTATATCAAGGTTTATGGATAACAAGATATTTGAATGTGAGCTTGATTTGCATTTGCAATCCCTAATATTTGATTGCGATGTTTTGTGAAGTTTTATTCAAATAAATTCAATTTTTGTATCCCTTTTGTTTTCGTGTTAAAAAGTTCAAACAAGCAAGAATTTAATATTTCCCAGAAACGGAGCTCATATATACACAACAGGGGTTAAGGTTGCAAATGACAAGTTGAGCATTGCTTTACAGGTTCGAATGAAAAACTACATGGTTGCAAAAGATAAAGCTTGCAACACTTAATTATGTGAAATACATCGAAAAAATTGTCTTGATCATGCACTTCAGTTCTCTATTATTTGACCACAATCTTCAACGACAACAGGTTCCTTTGTCGTCCCACTATTGGACCCTACCTTCTCCATTTCCTGAACAACGCCATAGCCATCTACAACTTTCCCAATCAAGCCATGAGGTCTTCTCAGTGCAAATGAAGAATTGGGAACCATTAGTGTTCGGTCCAGAATTTGCCATTGATAAAACACCAGGCCCTGTATGCTTCAGCTTAAAGTTCTCATCTGCAAACTTTGCGCCATAGATTGATTCTCCTCCAGTTCCATTACCCCTAGTAAAATCCCCACCTTGACACATGAAGTTTGGGATTATGCGATGGAAAGTCGAACCCTTATAGTGTAAAGGTTTTCCAGCATTTCCAATCCCGCCCTTTCTACCCGGTGCATAGAGCACGGAAATTTTCAGCAGTTTTCGGAAACTAGAAAATTTTCAGCATTTCCAATCCCTTTTTCCCTTATAGTGTATATTTACTCAATATACACTATTAGATCTGAAAACTAGAAAATATAAAAGCAAAATTCTTAAAACAATATATAAGAAATATAAATAACAGAAGGAAAGAGAAAAGGGAGAAGAAAGAGAAATGTCGACTAAATGGAACCCGGCTAAATTACTGAATAAAATCACCATCAAATGAAAGTTCTCATCGCAAGGAGTTTATACACACAAAATTTGAACAATTTTATCGTCGAATTTGAGAGATATATGGATTTGAAATTATAGATCTAAAAAGTTTAAAATTGAATTTATGTATTGATAAGTTGTTTAAAAGTGATTTAAATGTTAAATTTATGTTTATATTGTTTCAAAAACTAATATTCCAGCCGAGGATTCTAGGCTTCATTCCAATCCTAGTAGGGATTGGGCTTGATTCTAAACCATATATTTTATTTTATTTTAATTTATTAGTTTTTTAATATTTCTTTATCACACACATATAATTTTTTCAATTTTTTAAAATACTTTATAAAAATATAATTGTATTAAAAGTTTGATTTTTAATTTCATCAAATTTATATAGAAACATCAATTGCTCAAATAAACAATAAATTATTTATATAATTTAATAATAAGTAACAATTAAAAAGAAAAGAAGGAATTAGAGTAAATTATGTTTTTAGAATTGAATAAAATTTATTAATTAAAGAGATATATATTAAAAAGTATAAGAATTAAATTAAGTTTTATTCTATTTATGTAAGAATTTTCTATTTATATATGGTTTTTATATTACCCATTAGAGTTCCCTCAACCAAACATTAAATTAAATTTAAGAATTAATTAGGATTATTTTTTTAAAAATCGAGATTCAATAATGGAAGAATAATGCAATGTGAAATGTCCACTTAGTAACTCTTACAATGATTGAAAATACTGCAATGTGAAATGGTGCAGGTTGTCGGCTTGAGTTTTTATTCATTTGTGGATGCTTGTCTACTTCACTTCTCTCGTTCATATTACTGAACTTGTGCTGCCATAATCTATGATTTATAAATGGTCACTAAAAATTGAATATATATTATTTATATATCCTTCTGTTAAAAAAATGGTGTTTAATTAAAATTGATATTTATTAATAATATGTATTTATTATGTATGCTTCATAATTTATAATAGTTGTGTGTATTTTAGAAAGATTTCAGATGATTCATTTGTGTATTTATTTATATATATTGATGATATATTGATTACTTCCAAGAACATGTGTTGGATCAATAATTTTAAGGATCAATTGAGTGGTGATTTTGAAATGAAAGATTTAGACGCAACCAAAAAGTTTTTGGATATGAAGTTACATAGAGGTGGAAGTTTTGGCGAGTTATTTACTTGTCACAAAGAAAGTATCTTGAGAAAATACTTGAGCATTTGATATTCAAGACGGCAAGTCAAAGAATACTTTACTTGCATTCCATTTCATGTTATCTTCAACTTTATCACCAAAAACTGAGATGGAAAGGGAGCACATGTCAGGTGTTCCATATGTTAACATAGTTGGAAGCATTATAAATGATGTTATGGTCTACACTCATCTAGACATTTCACATATCATTAATATGATCAACAAGTTTGTGGAAAATCTTGGTAAACTTCATTAGTGGGCCATTGAATTGATACTTTCTTATCTTTGATGTACATATGTTGGTTTGGTAAATGATAGCGGTTATAGCACTAAAAATAGTGTTGAGGACTTTGTAGATTCAAATTATGTTGTGATTTGGACAAGAGGTCACTAAAAAGTTATGTTTTAATTCTTTTAGGGTGTGTCATTAGTTGAAAAGAAATTCTGCAATCCATTGTTACCTTGTCTAAAATAGAAGGTAAATATATGACATTGAAAGAGTTAGTTAATGAAGATTTATGGCTAGGAGGTTTGGTTGGTAATCGCTATTTGTTACATGAGTTGATTATTATGCATATTAATAGTTAGAGCTCTATTCATTTGGTCAAGAATCGAATGTACCATGAAAAGACCATACATATTGATGTGAGATATCACTTCAATCTAGATATCAATCAAATATGTTGATGAATCTATCTCTACAATGAAATTTAATTATTGCTTAAACTTAGTTGGTTTGTATAATATTTGAGAGGTGCTTAGTGGAGGTGATCAAAGAGGAATTCAAGTTTTATAAGTTTGGTCAATTTAAGACTATTGAAATTTGTTGGGTTTGTCTTACATTATTGGTCCAAGTGATAAAATAAATACCCATGTATTTAGTCCATATAAAAGTCTAAAATTATCATATTTCAAGGTACAATTTATTTGTCTATGCTTCCATTTTTTACACTTTGTTGGCTAGAGAGAGGACAAAAAAAAAAAAAAAACATTTGAGTTACTTTTGAATTTTAGGTAAGAGAACAATTTTATAAGATACTTTGTAATCTTTTATTTATAGATATTTACTATAAAAAAAAGTAGGAGATTATAAGGTGCTGAATCACGTAAATTCCATGTATGCTTTTATATGATTGATTGTACTTATTTTTTTTTATATTTCTCTACTTACTAAATGGTTTGAGATTTTAAAATTATCCCACTACTTTCTCGGAGAATACAAACTCAAATCCTAAAAAACTATTTACCCATAAGAAATTAAAAAAAAAAATTGCCCTTGAGAATCATTTTTTAACAGAAACAAAAAAGAAGAAGAATGAAAGGCTAGTTAGGACAATTTAAAAAATGAGAATCACAAAAAGGAACAAGAAACCTGCTCTCTATAGATATTACATACTTCATAATTAATATTGATAATACAATTTTGCATAAGTGGACTATATTACAAATATCTAGAAGAATTCAATGTTAAAATTAACCACGATGATATATGTGTTCGATATTTGTATTAGTACTTCGACCCAAAATCATGATCGTCTTTCTTACAATTGCCATGTGAAGACAATTTTGAATTGTCATTGAATAATAGAACATGCCTTTTAAAATATGTTTATTCTAGATCTCTAGATCTAGTTACTTTTGAATTTAAAATCTCAAGGACTTATCAAGATTAATTTTAAAATCTCAAAGATTTAATTAAAAGAATCATGAAACTCGAACTTTGACACAACTCGAACACGAAACTCATCGCTCCACACAAACTCACAAAAGAAGAAACACACATTAATATATGTCTTATGTTGCAACGATGCCCTCGGCATCATGTTGACCCCAGCACTAACGTTACTGCAGGCCTCCAATTATTTTACAAATCATCAAAACATATGCTATAAAAATGACTAGATATCTTAGTTTCTTCAAAGGAGAAACATTTGTGTACTTGACAAATCATCAAACAGCCATGCTTGCCATATTGCGAGCTTTCCGGTTCTCAATCAATTTTTGCGCAAGGCTGCACAAAATCAATGCAAAGATT
>Ga0325411_1003610_pt1 | contig 17487 bp, 8 predicted proteins | sample PopdelMetagenome_13_FD_206181 | JGI IMG/M metagenome (GOLD analysis project Ga0325411, IMG submission 206181) | Populus deltoides microbial communities from Bellville, Georgia, United States - Xylem-PdIQD-R4 | ecosystem: Host-associated > Plants > Phyllosphere > Stem > Wood/Secondary xylem...
TTTTTATATTTTAATATGTCAACATCAGTTATATATCCTTTAAGCTAAGGGATTGAGTTGCAAGATATTCATGGAAATGATGTGAGTTTGAGTTAAAACAGTGAGAAGGTGCTCGAGATTGTGAATGTTGTAAAGTTGGTGGGTATAATAAATAGGCTTTGAAATGTGAAGATTATTATTTTCTAGGTATTAATTATTTCTATTGTTTGGGATGGAGTTAGAAATTTGAATTTGGAATGGACAAATTTTAAAAAATAAAATAAAGAGGGTCAAAATTTAAAATTTTTTTATTTTTAAGGTTTAAAATCTAATTTATGTAAAGATAGGGGCCGGAAAAAAAATTCCTTACAGCCCTTGCACCAGTCAGCCCCTTCTTAATTCCACTCGCGCCTCCTATATTTGCTACAAAGTTAAGGTAATATTTAGATTTATAGATAATAATTTTTATAAGTTTATTAAGAATATTTATTTTATTTTTAATAAATATAAATAGAGAGTTTGTAGAGAAAAAATAAAAAGAGAAGAAAATTTTTTTTTAATTAATTTATGCTAATATCAAACTGATGTCTATGAAGAAAATAATATGTTTTTAGATTAATGTGTTGTAAAGTTTATAATTGATTTTTTTATAAAAAAATAAAATCAAACTGATTTTTATGAAGAAAAATGATTTTTTTTCAAACAACTTTATGTTTAGAAATACATCGACATAAAATTTATGTTTAATATCAGTATATCAAAATGATCTAAAAACATCCTTAAAAAATTAATTTAAAATAAAAAAATCAAGGTTTTTTTAAAAGCATTTTTAAAATAAAAAACAAACAAGCTTAAAATATAGTGTCAACTGTAATTCAGTAAAGGCTTTTTGTATTTTATCTTGACCATTGCTAAATTGTTTTAGATAATTGAAAAAGATGTAGCTGGGCTAATCGAATCATGAATTACATATTAGAGGTTGTTAATCTATCAATATCAATTATGTATTTGTAAGATCTAAAATTTTTGCCCAAACTCAAGCTTAAATCAACTCAAACTCAACTTAAGTTAACTTAGGTATACAAGAAAAATTTACAAAAGAATTGTTTTTCTTTCTTTTAATTCTAGTGGTTGTTGTGACCCTCCCTTCGTTAAACCAATGATTTCAGTTTTTTATCTTAAGTTTTTTAGTTTAAAAAATGTGAAAGTAGTAAGTAAGTGGTTCCCTCTCATGTTACTTTCTATTATGATTTGTTTATGAAAAGATTAAAAAAAAATTAGGGTTTATAAAGATTTAAAGTTCATGTTGTTAAAATTAATTCATGATTATTTTGGATTTAAGGTTAAGTGATTGATTTTGGGTGTATTATTATAAATAAAGATTTGTTAATTGATTTTTCATGGGTTAAGAAATTTGTTTAAACTTTGCTAGAAAATTTGGAAAGAAAAGTCTTGAGGTTGAAGATGATAAAGTTTTATTTTGGTCTTTGATTTATGAAAATTACAGTTTAGTTTCTAAATATTGAAAAATTATAATTTGACTCTTGAAATGTATTTTGAAATTCTGGGCAGTATTCTTATGAGATTAAGGATGATGAATCTCAATTTAAAAATTGATTTGTGTAACTTTTAGTTTAGTTCCTTCATTTTATAAATTTACAGTTTAGTCCCTAAATTTATGAAAAATTATAGTTTGATTTTTGGAAAATAAATTGAGATTCTGGACAGAATTAAGAATGAATTATGGATAGAATTTCAATATGGTTATGTATTTATGACATTTACAATCTAATCATCCAATTCTTGTAAAATCTTTAGTTTTTTATACCTTTAAGATTCATCTTATAATATGTATTGTATCATATATAAAATATGAGACTAAGAGTAAAATTTTAATTTTTGAATGGTAAATATATAAATATCAAATTAAAATTTTTTTTTTGTTTGTCATTCATGTTCCAAATCTTATCATTAATTTTGAATTCAATAATTTTATTAAATATAAAAATAAAACAATGAGTTAAGTTAATGCCATTTTTATTATGCATTAAATCATGTTCATTTTGTTTTTGATTTTCACTATTTCACTATTTTAAATCATGTTCATAATTAAAAAATAATTATTATTTTGATTTTCACTATTTCTTACCAGACCCAATGATAATAGATATTGATTATTTCTTTTTTCTAAATTCTCACCATGTTGGTTCTTCTCTTTGAACTCCAATGGTTTGAATGGCACATTCGTCACCAAGAAAAAACATATTGTTGATATTTTTTCTATCCAAGGTTTGACTTAAAAAAAAATTAGTTATTTTGTTTGTTTTTGTATTTTAAAAATATTTTTTAAAAAAATTAATTTTTTTATTTTTTTTTAAATTAATTTTTTTTTGTGTTTATAAATTATTTCAATGAGTTGATATCAAAAATAATTTTTAAAAAATAAAAAAAATATCATTTTGATATATTTCTAAATAAAAAATAATTTAAAAAATAACTACAACTATACTTTTAAATAGATTAATCAAGTCAATTTTTTATTTTAATGAAGGATTGAAATAATATATATATATCCTTGTTGAACTTAATGAATCTAGATCAAGTGCGACAAGTTAACAAAATCAACTAAATTATAATAAAGTTGACTTAATTTGACCGGTCACGAACCAGGATTTTTGGAAAATCCAACGGCTATGAATAAGAAAGCGTTCAACGCAAGTAAAGAGACTAAATCATAAGTTTTCAAAGAAAAGGAGTTCCATGGAGAAATCAATTTTCTGTGGGTGTAGACTTTTCCTTAGCTGATCTGTTGATCATGAGGTTGAGACAAAATATATTAGGAATGAGAGAAAAATTAAAAAATTAATTAAATTGAGAAAATTGAAAAAAAATAATTAAAAAATTAAACCATAAAAAAACGATTAAAATTTTGAAATAATCGACCAGTTTGGTTTCGGTTTTATAAGTCTGAAACCGAAAAAACCAAACCAAAACAAAAAAAACCAGAAAAAACCGAGCCAAACCGATTTTATCCTAAAAAACCAAACCAAAACTAATCGGTTTGAACAGGTTTTGGTTTTTTTTAAATCGGTTTGGTTACTTTTTTTTTTATAAAAACCAAACCAAACTGAAAACCAAGTTGATCTGGTGATCATGAGGTGGAGACAAAATATTGTAGAGTTTTAGAAAAAGATCAAAAAAACTGATTAAATTGAGAAAAGTAAAAAAAATAATTGAAAAAATTAAACCATAAAAAAAATTAAAATTTTAAAAAAGCTGACCTGTTCGGTTTCGGTTTTATAAGTTTGATATCGAAAAAACCAAACCGAAACCGAAAAAACTAGAAAAACCGAGCCAAACCAGGTTGAACCGGTTTTTGTCCTAAAAAACAAACCGAAACCGGTCAGTTTGAACAGGTTTTTGTCCTAAAAAACCTAACCGAAACCTGTTAGTTTGAACCGGTTTCAGTTTTTTTTTTAAATTTTGGTTTGGTTACTTTTTTTTGATAAAAATCAAATTGAACCAAAAATAATTACCCCTAAAATATAGTGTCAACTGTAATTCAGTAAGGCATTTTTGTATTTTATCTTGACCCTTGCTAATTTGTTTTAGATAATTGAGAAAGATTAGCTGGGCTAATCGAATTGTGAATTGCAGATTAGAGGTTGATAATATGTCGATATCAGTAAATAGGCTTTGAAATGTGAAAATTACTATATTTAAGTTATTAATTACCTCTATCAGAGGCGGAGCTAGAAATTTTAGTTTGAAATGGCTAAATTAGAGAAAAAAGTTTAGAGGGGGTCAAAATTTAAATTTTTCTATTTTTAAGATTCAAAGTCTAATTTATTAAAGGAGAGGGGATGGAAAAAAGAGCCCCCCTCTAATTTTGCCCTTGCCTTCTATATTTACTAAAGAGTCAAGGCAATATATATTTTCTATACAACAAAGTTTTAAATTTAAAAAAATACAGCTTTTATAAGTTTATTAAGAAATTTTATTTTGTTTATGATAAAGATAAATAGAAAGTTTGTAAAAAAAAATTAGGGAAAAAAGAATAATATTTTTTAATTAATTTATGTTAATATCAAACTGATTTTTACAAAGAAAAACATACTTTTTAGACCAATCTATTTGGTATTGTAATTACTTTTGTGGTTGTGGTTTTAAAAAAATAGTTTAATAAAGTGTTTTTTATGAGATTCGTTTTAAATTTGATGTGTTTTATTAAAACTGCGGCTGAAATTATAATTGAAAAAAAGCAGTTTCTTGTGCTTAATTAATATATTTTTTTGTATGATGTTTGATTATAAAATTATATAAAAAGACATATATCTATATATCTATAATCAAGTTTCCATTATTTTTTTTAGTTTAACGTGGGTGTTCGGACTAATTTGCGCGTACCTCGACTAATTCCACGGGCCCTGAAGTTAATGACCATATAAGTCTCAGTGGCCATCATATAAGCAACCACAAGACTCAAATCTGAAACCACAGAAAAAATAAATCTCTTAATTTCAAACTCTTACCTAGTCTATTTTATAGTCTCATAGTCGGCTCAGGTGTATCTTAGGTAGTGCGGTGGCATCCGAAAGCTACCACTCTGCTCCTTTTCGTGCTGCCCATTTGGTCCATTATTACCTTTGTTTGAGACGAGAGAAGGGAACAGAGGGGAAGGAAAAATTTGGGAAATGGGAGTCCAGATCAATGGCAGTAAGTTGGGAACAGAGGGGAAGGGAGCAGAGGAGACGAGCTAACGGGAATTTGGTGCAGGTAAAAGGCCTTCATTTGACAGAAGAAGGGGTTGGGGAAGTTTTGTGTTAATTAATTAGCAGTATCGGTGACAGAAAGGTGAGAGAGAGGAGAACACGGAAAAGCAATTGTAAATTGCTTTTGAAAAACTGAGGTACAACCTCAGTTTTTGAGTGAGATGCATATAATAAAATAAAAGTATGATTCAACTTAACCAAATACTTCAGTATTGTGTTTATTTTCATTCACAGTTGCAGCTCCACTGTCAAACGGGCACTAAATTTATAGAATTTAAAGATATATCTATTCAGGACAATATATCTGTAAATCTCAAAAATTAACTCTTCATTTAAATTAATTGAATAGCTCAGCATAAAGTCTTATATATATATATATATATATATATATATATATATATATATATATATATATATAATTCTAACTTTTGACGTGGGATAAAGTTATCTTATCTGCTACATGTTCAGTTTTCTTAGCTACTGAATTTCTGGTTTTGTAATTCGTTGTCTTCTTCCCTTGAACATACATATTTCAGGGTTCCTGAATAAGTTATCTATCCATATCTCTCAGCATTTCGGCAAACTAATCTAGCTTGTAAATGTCTTTGAAAGGATGATATGATTAAATTTGTTTTTTAACGTGTTTTTCACTTGAAAATTTATTAAAATTATTTTTTTATTTTTTAAAAATTATTTTTAATATTAATATATCAAATAAAAATATTTTTAAAACATAAAAATAAAAAACATAGTTTACCTAACATTCTCTATCTACCAGGATGGTTGGCACAACAACACTTACCACCTTCGCGGCAAGCGTAAAATGTGTCCTCTTGTTTAAGATCAAAAGAACTTTGTTTATATCTGTGGTCTCATAATTTCCTGACAGGAAAAACCTAATCATCTATGACAAGGGAAAAAAATTTCTTGTTCTGGAATTATCAGTAGTGCTGATAACTTTGGAGTCCTTCATTATCATCATCATTTTTGACTGATACCTTCCTTCCTGTACTTCTTAATGGACATGACTCGTATGATAAATGTAATTTCGTAGCGAAATTGAAATTTTTCTAACGAAACTTTTCACTGTTTCTGAATTTTATTCTTGATTCTGCAGTGGCCTAACACTATAGCCAACGTTTTGTATGAAATGTACAAAAACCAAGGTTGGTCACTCATTTTTGTAGGGCAACATCTCTGTTTTTGAGTCGTCTGTTCTAAAATCTCCATTGATTGGAGAATTTTAACTTCTCGGCTGGCACGATTATGGCAGGTTTTGAGATCTTGGCATTTCCTTGCAACCAGTTTGCTGGGCAAGAACCTGGAAGCAATGAAGAGATTCAGGACACTGTATGCACCATTTTCAAAGCCGAATTCCCCATCTTTGACAAGGTAATGCTTGTAAAGACCTATTAGCTCTTCTTTCTGAAAGAATGTGGAAATGTTTTGAACATGCTCCATCTGGTTATTGCAGATTGATGTGAACGGGAAGAATACAGCACCTGTCTAAAAGTTCTGAAAATCAGAGAAAAGAGGATATTTTGGAGTTGCCATCAAGTGGAACTTTACCAAATCTTTGGTAAACAAAGTAGGAAAGGTTGTCGAAAGATGTGCTCCAACTACATCACCTCTTAAAATTGAGGTTAGATCATTTGTTTTTCTATTACAACATTTGAGTCTCAAGAATTTCTGTGAACTTCATCTGACATTCCTTCATTCCATTTTGCAGAAAGACATACAGAATCTGCTGGGATCTTCCCAAGGAACAAGGTTTGATGGTTACACTTGAGAGTCAAGTTGTATTTAAGCTGCCAGCAAACATTGATTTCTCTTGTCTTCTGTTTCCCAAGAATTCGACAAGAGAACTTTGGAGCCAGGGCAGCGCTTCCTTAAAAAATTACCAGCTTGCAATCACTAGGACCCACATTTAAGATCATCTAGCTTGGAAAATGTTTTCCATAGCAGAAAAGAAGGGTCTAATCCTTGGTGGAAATAGTTAACATTAGAAGAATCTATGTAAACAGAACTGTTTGCTCAGGAATTCTCAGCAGGTATCTCTGCCATTACATTTATCATATAGCAGCACCTGGTTCATTCATAAAGCCTTAAACTATTGTCAAGCCTTCTCCGCGCAACCAAGACCATGACTCTTGTAGAGTTTCTTGGTTTGTAAAGTATATGAAAGTTCATCCAAAGCATATGCCATTGTTACTGCTTATACTTGATCATCGCTGATAAAAAACAAGGGAAGTAAACTTAGCTGCTTGATCAAAGCTCATCGAGAACTCCTAATTTCTGTCTTAGAAGGCTCACAAGTTTTGTCCATATTCTGTAGCAACTCACGAGCTATTTCCAACTTGCCATACTTTTGAAATGCATGCTCAAAAGCATCTCTTACGTACATGGGCGGGTAGAAACCTTTTTCAAACATTGATCTCAGTTTCTCATAAGCAGCCTCCAATTGACCTGCTTTACAATGCTTATGCAAGATTTGTGATTCCAACTTCCTTTCCAATTTATTGGACAAATCTATTCGCTCATGTTCTCTCAACAGTTTATCCACCAAAGTATACGCATGAAAATGTGGAATCCAACCTAACCCTAACATTTCCATCAATAAGTCATAAGCAACCTCCCAATTCCTAGCTTCGCCATAAGCATGAACTAATGCAGTATATGTTACACTATCCGGAAGGCATCTTTTCTTGCTCATTATCTGAAACACCCTCTGGGCATCATCCAATCTCCCCACTTTACATAGCATACAAATAATAGAATTGTAAACTACCAACTTTGGCTTCAATTCAAGTGAAAGCATTCTTCCAAACAAATGACTAGCTTCCTCAACTAAGCGATATTCACATAAAGCCCGCATCACGATGGAGTAACCCTCAGCCACACAATTTAGCTTTCTCTCCTCGACTACTTTTAGAATCTCAAAAGCCTCTGTCATCTTTCCCAGTCGACAAAGCTCTGTTATGAGCTGGATTATAACAAAAGTGCTAGGCAATAAACCAAGATCACAAACTGCCCAAAACACGCCAACAGCAGGACGTATAACACCACTCTTTGGACCCACATTGGGAACTAAAATTGTATATGGTTTCCGAGAACTATGTACCCTAACTTCGTTGACAGCCCCTTCTTTTGCACTCAACATACACAACTCCCTCATAAGAAAATTCACTGCAGACCGTGTTGGCACCAATCTAGCCCTACCCATTTCTTGAAAAAATTCAATGGCGGTCTCAAACCTACCAAATTTACACAAACCGACAAGAACATTACTGTACGAATATGTATCTGGCGATTCAATTCCTCGAAAGATACTAAGCGCAACATCAATTAGTTCCCCAGATGTGTCCTTCTTACAAAGCACATAAAGCATATTATTATACACAAAATTATCAGGTCTACAGTTGAACTTCGTCTCCATTTCTTGAAACAAACAAAGGGCTTCCCTAAACCTCCCTTGCCTGCCTAAGAACCTAATACAAATAGAAAATGCACGACATGTCACACGACCATTATGAAACAAAACTGTCATCAAGAAACACTTCATATCATCAAAAAGCTTCCTCCTTCCTAAGAAATCAACCATGTACTCAATCACACAATCATCAAACTTAAACCCCATTTGCATCCCAGCCCAAGAAAAGAATTCTAATGTCTTAACCCTCCCTAACTGCTTATAATTCATCAAGACTTGTAGCACAATATCAGAATTCAACATTCCTTTATAGTCCTCCAACAAAGACTCAATCTTTACCGGTTCCTTAACACTATTAGAAAGTAAAGAGCATATTGAAGCAACAGGAGAGGAAGTAATACTTACAGTCAGTGAAGTTTCTTGTGGGTTAAGTGTAGCAAGTGAAGTTGGTCTCTTGGTGGTGGTTTTTGGGTTTGAAATATTGGGATTTGAGTTTGATGAAAATAAAGAAGGTTTTGATGATTTTTTGAAGAGATTTGAAAGGAGAGAAAGGGTTCCATGTTGTCTAGCTCTAGAACAAAACATCAGATGATTTGATGCTGGCTAAGGTTTTGAAAGAGCAAAAGATTTTGCTTCTTGTTGTACTTAGTGCTGATATAGCTTTGATGGTGTTTCAGTAAAACTGGTTGGGCTGGGCTAAGAATTTGGTTGATCCTTTCATATATAAAAAATTGTAAGCCTATGCTTAATTAGGCTAACCATTCATTAGATTATGTTAGTAGTGTAGATTTAAAACTTGACCTGGGGTCCATCCAGGAAAGGTTCCGGTGCCTGAAGTGGTAGTGCAGAGGAAAAGGTTACAGAAATCAAACAAATGGATAGACCAGAGGCTAACTATTATATTTAAATGAAAATATACTGGTAATATATCTTTTTAAAAAATAGATTTTAACTATATATTAAATAATATTTTTATTTAATATTTAGATGAAAATATATTGAGTTACCCTGGTCTAATATACAAGAGTTGTGGGAAGAATCTTGACAAATTAAATAAAAAAAATTTAAATAATAGCTTGAATGAAATGGATGAACCAATTAAACCTGTAACTCGGTTCATAAATTCAATTAAGTTCAATAATTTTTTTAACGATTTTTTAACCCAATTATAAAACAACAAAACTTTAAAAAAAAAAAAAACCCAAACACATTGGGCCAAAATACCAGCTCTGGTGTGTGGACCTTTTAGCTCAGCCCGAATTTCTATGCCTAGCTTTATTATTTTTTAATTTTTTAATAGTGGATATGTGTCCTGATTTTTTTTTTTGAAATAAGATAATAGTAAATGCATCGTTTACTTCGTGCAGAATTCAGCGACCAGAGATCGCTGAAAAAAATAGAGTGTCGTTTTTTTGGTTTAAAAAACCATTTTTCACCCAAAACACATAGAAAACATTCTAAACACATTGATAAACTTATCCATAACTTGAAAAACAACTAAAAAAACAAAATTAACCCAAATTCAAAAACATTCAAATGGTTAGATTTGCCTCCTCGGGTAAGTAGAAGGGAAAAAACAATTATGTAAAACTTTCATCATTAAATAGAATTTATTGACACTAATTTTAACCATTTTAACATTCGAAATCGTCATCAACAACAATTTTATCTATTTTCTTCGAAATTTAACGACCCTCTCTTTTTTCTCTAACAAAAAAAAAGTGAAAAAAAATGAATTTTAGTATTATAATTGAATTTTTGAAAACTAAAAGGACCGATGATCTATAAACTAAAAAATATAAGGAAACAAAATAAACTTTTTTGCATAAAACTCAAAGACACCAATTAGTTTACTCATTTTTTCACTTTGTTACTCTATCTTTCAATACAATCATCTCTTGAAAAAAGCATGCAACTAGGCACTAATTTAGACTTAAAAGGGCTTTATTATATATAAAAAAAAAGTTTAAGGATCAAATTGAAATTTTAAAAATAATCACCCTACCATCCATGTTAATTTGTAAAAAGAATGAACAGTGATTTAAGCAACAATAAAAATGCCACAAGAATTAATTTCTGTTAATTAATAATACATGATAAATACTTTTCTAAAAGTGTATATCCTAATTATATTTATTCATATTCACTTATTTCTCATCCCAGCAAGTAAAGATAACTGTATGCCTGGTTTGATGCTTCTTCGTATCCGGCCAGGATACCAAATCGCCCAGGTTCCGGGTCACTCTACTGAACCGAACCAAATTTAATAACCGTGCTAGAGATAAATGAAGGTGTGAGAAGCAAGCTATTGATGTTTTCTTGAAAAAAATACTCGAAAAGAGAGAAATGTTTCGTCTTGTTTAGTTCCATAACCAGACATGGAATGATTTGATTGTGAAAAGTTTTGGAATAGCAAAGGTGGTCTCGATCGTATTATGGTGATACGCTTTGAGTAATAACGATAATTCTTCTATTGTGCCATTAGTGCGTTTTTCATGTTTTCTTCTATTTGTTTCTAGCAAATGTTTTCATTTATTTATTATCCGTAAATATTTGAGAAAAATTGGTTAATATAAAATATTTTATATTTAACTTTTAAGTTTAGTTTATTTACTAGAAAACATTTTAAACTCGTAAAGTTTTGTAAAATATTTTACGAGTTTACAAGTTGTAATTTACTTATAATATCATCTAACTATTTTGAATACCGTCTCCTTTACCTTCTTCTCTTATATCATCGTCATTATCATTTCATCACCATTATTTCTATTATCACCATCATGTCATCATTACCACCACCATTAGCATCGTATCACCAGAACCACCCCCATTTAATGAGAGATGATACAAATTATTAAAGAATAATATAAATTATATATTAGGACCTCACCTAACAGCTTAAGCTATTGGGTTGAGATGGTTCTTTGACATGGTATCAGAGCCTTGATAACCAAGCGGTCATGAGTTCAAATCTCACCATCCCTATTTATATTTGATAAAAAATTAAGCACAAGGCAATGTGGATCTGTACAAGTTTTAAGTCCAAAAGGCTTTCACTTGAGGGGGTATTAGAGAATAATATAAATCATATCTTAGGACCTCACCTAACAGTTTAAATTATTGAATTAAGATGATTCTTTGACATAAATGACAAGATTATGAAAGATGCTCTTCTTAATCCCAAATATTTTGATTTTTGTAGATTACTAAAATCTACAATGAGTTTATATTTTTCTAACTTTTTTTTTGTTTGTGAACTGTATAAATTTGTAATGGAGATGACAAAAACTAAATATAAGATAGTTAAACCTTAAGGTATTGTTAGGACCAAAATCAAACGGTAAGGTAAGATTTTGAGTAAATTAAATTCATTTACAGAAAAATATTTTGTGTTTTATAAGAAAATATAATTTTACCAATAGAGTCACCCGAGGGGACAACTTCTTTCTCCATGGGATTGCTCCATTTTCCTTTAATGATTTTTCTTCTATTCTACTGTTCTCAATTAGATGGATATCATGTTCTACCATTTTAAAGGCCTTGCAAGAAATTATAAAATCTCCTCACTTTGTTTCATGTAGTTCGTTCTCTCGACAAGCATGGGAGTAAAGTTTGATGCTGCCAAAATTTTACTTTACGTTGTATAATATGAGTATTTGCTAGCTAAATCGATCATAGACAACTTCTGCAGACTATTATTTGGTATAATAGTTGTCTAAACCATGACAGATGACACTTACCTTCTGACTTCACATGTTGTCTGCCAGAGTTGTTAATGAAAACAAGTTTAATTAAAATTTTATTACAAGTGGATATGCTAAATCCCTTTTTGTAATGCTAAATTAATCAATCAGTTAATGATTCTGTAAATCACTATCACATCTATGACATTTGTTTAGACATCTATCTAGCCTTGTGTGGCAATCGTTTTCGATTATTGGCCACCCATTCATCTCCGAAGTCATTCTTTCTCCAGCTTGTTCTCACTGTTTTTGATAAGTCTCGGGGTGCTTATCTTCATGGCTGATTTGAAGGGTCAACTTGCTTCCCTTTAAGAAAGTTAAATACACAAGCAATCAATCAATCAGTAAGAGGGAAACAGTTGCTTGTTTATCTTTGATAAGTACATTAAATCTTATGAAAGAACATGAACAAGTGGGGGGGAGAATACGTCTTGATTCAGAAACAATTCTCACTGGATTTCATGAAAATGGAAAACCACATGTGGGGCGATGCTGCCGGCTTGCTTCCAAAATCAGGAACCTTTTGTAGTCAGGGAACAGCAGAGTTTAATTCTAAGATGGCTTGAATTGTTCTTTTGTGAATTATCTGAGTATTCAACCTTTTATAGCGGTAAAGGAAACTCATGATTACTGGTTCATCTTTTTTTACTGTTGCACAGAGGGCCTTCAAGAGTAGAATTGTCCGTGCTCCTTTTTTTTAAAATTTTTCAGGGTACAGTTGGAGCTAGCCATCGCTCTCAAAGCTAGTTTCTTTTGGGTTAAGAGAGGCCATCCATATTCAAAGAGGAGCATTCATGGGAAGCATTTTTCATGAAAATCGTTCTTGCTTGGGGCAGATGATTCCCTTGGGGAACACGGCTATGCAGAAGGCTAGAGCATCCATTCACGGCGTCAATCATGCAAGAAGAATAATTTCCTAACACGAAACCAATTGTCAAGAAAGAATACCTGCATCCAATTTAATACATTACAAGAAGACTCTCGAGAAACTTCCGAAAGTTGAGAATCTCTTGCATTCTAGAGCTTTTAATCTGCCACTGGTCCAAACTGACAACGTAGACAAATATTTCCAGCCATTCCCTTTGGATAAAATTCCCAGCTAAAGGTCAAACCCTGCAGTTGTCAACAATGCTGTTGATATGTAGAGGCACTTTGCAGCGGCCACACAGACCACCGCTTACCTTTCATACAGCAGTTTTAACTACCAGCCTGTAAAAGGCAAAGAAGTGCTGTCGCGGCAGCTTTGTGTGGTGGCCAGGTTAGTTTTCTTCTCAGAACAAGTGAACATCATCACCCTAAACCAACCATTGTAAGATATCAAACAAATTGTCTTGCTTGACTGCAAGTGCACAGAAAGACGAGTACCTTATGGATAAAAATCACAGCATTCTATAACATGTATCGAAAGCTCAACCGTTGGTTTGCAAGTCAAAGCTTAATTTTTACATCAAAAGAAAGAAATGGTACAAGCATCCACATGTTTGAGCTTTAATCATAAGAAACTGTGTTAGCAAATAGCAATAGGGCTCAGCATATGCTTGAGCTTGTTCCTCTTCACTTCTTTATCCCCCCATCTTACTTGCCTCCTCCACCACCAGCCAATATGGGGTAGCTAATCTATCCACGGGATGGATGAACACAAGTTAGTTGTCAGCGGTAAGCAAGCGATGTCAGCATTAGTACACTACAGCAACCATTCATGGATCAACAAAGCAGAAACTAGGATAACCATAGACTCAACCCAGTTAGATTAGTTACCTCAGCAACCGCAGAGGTCTGGATGTATTTGGTGAAGGCTCTAGGGGAGAGGCTCTCACTACTGCATAAAAACCAACAACTCATGTTGGAACTAATTATAACCACATCAAACACAAACTACTGCCAATTTTGAACAAATGGAGAATGAATGGCTTTATTCATATAACAATTTTATTTTCAACATTCTCAATACAATAATCACAGAAATGTGTCTTAGCCGCCGAATCATGTCAGACTCCTATGGGTATGCGGTTAATCTCAAACCTGAAACATTTCTCTTCATCTACTTTAAAGCCAGCCCATCATTGCATATGCTCTGGCCTGTCCATTCCAGCTAAAGAAAATGCAGGAGCTTTAATTCTTCCAAATAGTTGCGCACTGGAATGGATCAGTGCGGCATAAGCACTAGATGTGTAGGTCCAGGCTATTGATTGCCCACTGCCAAGGAAAATGAGCATCCGATCTTCCCAAAAAGATGAACCTTCAGCTGTTTGAACCTTTTGATTTCAAAATGCCCTTCAGCTGCATAATCTAACAGTGCATGCCACAGTCTGTGCCCAAAATTTGAGTCTTGCTTTCACATCTTCAGGATGGTCACCTGTATGGGTTAAACATGGAAGCATAAAGTTAAAATCAAATGACTGATCAATAGCATATTCAGGTTATCGCCAAATCGATTCGACAAACAACAAATGAGACCATAGTACATAATTTCTGGCCCTCAAACATCTTTGCAGATTATTCTGTGTACAGTACAGATACTCAGTTTTGTACATGTATTAAGAGCAGGCAAAAGCTAAATCTATGACAAGTAGGGTCTCTTAAATGAGGTCACTGCCAAGCACGTCATGGATCTTCAAATTGGCAGCATAAACCAAAAGTAGGAAAAAAAAGGGAAGATCAAAATGATCACATCAGAAACAGATTCAGAAACTACAGCAATGCAGGAAATAGTTCCATCTCAATGAGCCCTATTCATCATTTTATACATGAATTACAAATCTAACACATTCAATAATTAGAACTACAAACATGAATGAAAAGAGCTCAAAAATCTTAAATCAAATTAATCACTTGAACCATCAAGAATTTGAGCTTTCAAACATCCAAAAACCAGATCAAACAAGAAAAATCTAAATCTGAACCAACCAAGAACCAAAAATCAAAAGAACCATCAACTCACCAGGACTAGAGATCTTCCAATTAGCAATGGGACTAGAACTTGCAGCCTCAGACTCAGCCTCAGCAGGAGAAGAACTCTCAGGAGGCTTCTGATGCTCGTCAAGAAACTTCTGACTCATTGAGTAACAAAGTTCAAGAGCTGGCAGAGTATTGCAAAGTTCAGGGATCTCGTCATAACTAAAACCAAACCCAAGATCCAAGCACCCTTTTAACTCATCAAGATCATCATCTGTCAAACTCTTTGTCCTCTTCAACTCATCTTCGCTGTTACTTCTTCCTTCCACATAACCTTCTAACAGCACTTGGCTCTTCTTTCTCAGGATCTTTCGAAGAGAAACCTTGTTGAAGTTTTTGGTAAAGGTGTTGTTTTGGTTCATGTTTTGCCACACTTGCTCAGTCTCTTGACACAAAAGATCATCATCATTGTAATTATCATCATCAAGAAAATCTAGGCTATGGGTTTGATCATTTTCTTGAAAATTTCCTAGGTTTCTCTTAGAAACCCAAGATTCTTGTTCACAAGGGATGCTATCCATGTTTTTTTCTAAAGAAGGTTTCTCACTTCCTTTCTCTCACTCTCTCAGAGGTGCCTGGAAGAGAGGGAGAGATGCTGCTTATAAAGCTGTGAACTCAGTATGAGATTAATCGATCATATTTATTACATCCTTAAATTATTCATATATTTTATTATGGTCCCTCTACTTTTTAATTCTTCAACTTAATATATTTCACAACCTTTAAAAATGCAGTCTATGTGTCCACTGCTATTATTCATGTTATTTTTTATTTTCTTATTACAACATCTATCTTGAATTGATGAAACAATAAAATTGTAAAATCAATAGTTAATGCAATAAAAAAAACATGCAAATAACCTCTATAAATTAATAGTCCCAATAAATAATATTTTATTTAATCCCGATTTAAGTTTGAAATTTAAATAATATCTTAATTAATTAATAAGTTTTTATGACTTCAAAAATATTAATTTATAAAGGTTTAATTGCATTTAAATTGAATCCCATTCAACATTGTTATTTCCACAAAACACTTATTTAATAAATAGCCAATCTATGCCATGGAATGCTTCGCCTAATATATCTTAACAGTATTTATAAACGTGGCTGAAATTATATTTTTTAAATTTAAATTTTTTTTCTTGTTTAAAATTATTTTTCATAATATTTTCATATGCTAATGTCATAAATGATTTTTAAAAAAAAATAATAAAATATTATTTTGATGTATTTCCGAAAAAAAATATTTTAAATCGCAATCATTATTATGTTTTCAAACACCCCCACTTGCTACAGTATAGCTGCGGTTGTTTTTCAAATAACTTTTCGTGCCAGAATGCATGTTAATGGTGTTTTTTATTTTTTAAAAATTATTTTTAATATCAGTACATCAAAATAATTTAAAAACACTAAAAATATATTAATTTAAAGTTAATAAAAAAATAAAAAAAATTAAATTTTTTTAAAACGCAAAAACAAACAGTTATCAGACTACATACACTATAAGAATTGTGGACTGGAGGGATGAATTTGATTAGGAAAAGTTCTAGAGGGATCATATTAAAATATGTGAATCATATATAAAATTTTCAAAAATAAAGTGATGGAATATATGGTCAAAAGAGTACTTGGATTTGGTATGATGTCATGATGAGCGATGGGTATGTATGCATGTGTGTATGCACATGCATTTCGGTGGATATGTATCCATGGCGTTATCGAGGTGGCAATAAAGACAGCTTGCGATAGGTAATGGTGGGTGATGATGAGAGGTAGCAGAAGAGGACACGTGGTGATTGAGATGAGGTGGGGGTGGGGTCCATGAGAAAGGTGGGCTCTACCATGTGTATTATGTAATTTGATGGTGTTGTTGTTTCTTTTTTCTTTTTTTTTTTTTTGGAAGTGAAAAATGTGAGAGCAGGAGATGATGGGCGTGTGAAAGGAAGCAGCTTTTTGGATGTGTTCAGGCACAGTGGGAAGTTGCTTTCCCATGCCTTGACAGCTGGAATAAAAAAAAAAAAAAGAGTTGGATTATTCTTTTTTATGGTGAGATTTCCTGGCATTGTAGATTCAATACCGACCAACCAATAAATGGAAGTGTGAAAACAGAAATTATGATCAAATCTTAAATCCATTAATTTTAGCTTTCATTTATTCGTGAAAATTTAACTTTTCATAAATAATAATTAATTAATTAATTATCAAATCATTACTTTTATATACTGAACACGGCAATACATAGCAGGGTATCCATGCATATTTTCATGTCTTTTATATTTTAAAAATTAATAAATTATTTTAAAATTATTATAGAAACATATTTATTTTTTTCTTTTCAACAAAACATGTTCCAATCTCTTCGATATCTATCTGTTCTATCTTTGAATCAGATTTATTCACTGTAGGAACATATTTATTTTATATATTTGTTTTTGTCTTTTCAACATAACATGTTTTTTTTATCTCTTTAATATCTATTTTTTCTATCATTGAATTAAATTTATTCATTTTAAAGCTATCATAGAAACATGTTTATTTTATATTTTTATTTTTATTTTTTCAACAAAATATGTTTTTGTCTCTTCAATATCTATTTTTCTATAATT
>Ga0325411_1003612_pt1 | contig 17482 bp, 8 predicted proteins | sample PopdelMetagenome_13_FD_206181 | JGI IMG/M metagenome (GOLD analysis project Ga0325411, IMG submission 206181) | Populus deltoides microbial communities from Bellville, Georgia, United States - Xylem-PdIQD-R4 | ecosystem: Host-associated > Plants > Phyllosphere > Stem > Wood/Secondary xylem...
TTTTTTTACTCGAAGTGTAGTACGATGCAGTTATTTAGTTAGAAAAGAAAGAAGGAAGGAAAGAAAACCAAGGACCTATCACGTGGAACTGGTGCAGGCTCATAGCCTGCCACCAGCCAGAAAGGCCCAAAATGCTGGCGTAAAGGCAAGAGCATACTGGGCTAGGAAGTGCATGACCACAGCAATAGCATATGATTTCAGCAGAACCAGTTTTACGAAGAAGGCCTTAAACTCCATGCCGTGAATGAATTCTTCGACAGAACAGAAAGTTGCCCGCAAGGCCTACAAAACAAACACGATTCCAGTGCCATCTTCGGAAAATCAATGCTCGTAGGAAAACAAAACTGAGAAAAACTAAAAGAAGTCCTCGAGATTCTGCACCTCGCGACCAAGAATCATGGCTGTAACTTGATTGCTACCTATCTGATAATTCAGCCCGACTTCTTCAAAATCTGTTCACATAATAAAATGTTCCTTGTACGAGTGGAAAATGTCTCCCAAAACCAATTTTCTTTTCGTTGTTTCGAATCAGCCATGGCCAATATCCAGTACCTTTGATTTGAACAGGCTTAGACATGACTACTTGCCAACAGTACTCTGCTTGGAAGATTGCATTAAAAGTAGAAATGACACTACATGTGAATGGTGGGGTCTAATTGCACTCAGCTCGACCCTTTCACTGGATTACGGCAAAAGAGAGACCTTTTCTATCGTACTACTAGAATTCACGTGCACGCTGTCCAGCGTGATGGATCCTCTCAAACTAGCAAGTTTGTCATCAAGGGTAGCTTTGCTATTTAAATTATTTTTTATTAAAAAAAATATTAAATTAATTCTTTTTAGATATCTTTTTATGTGTTTATAAAAAAAAAAATCTGAAAATTATTATTTTAATATATTTTCAATTGAAAAACACATGATTGTGGTTTCAAAAAAATTATTTTATAAAAATTATTTTTGGTTGAGGTTGGTTTTATATTTATATATGTTTAGTTAAAACTGTGATTGAAATTGAGGTTGAACAAAAAATAGTTTAAATGTGTTTGGTTAAGAAAGCTTTTCAAATTGAGGTTATAAAATAATTTTTTAAAAAATATATCAATATTGATGGTTTTTAATTTAAATATTATAGATTTAACTACTGCTATTATATCATGAAATGAATAATATTTAATATAAAATATTTTTTATTGTTCCATTAACCTATCTACAATTCCATCACGTATGAAATACATCCGATAAGAACTACAGTTTCATTGGTTTCGTAAGCGCGCAACAACATCAGGTAAAATATCATCATGAATAAAATTGGGATTGTAATCAAATTCTACAAATGTTACATTATCAAGTGATCTCCTTCTAATTTATATAGCGTCATTGAATAATAAGAAACACTATTTTTTCAAATAAAACACAATTAAAAATAAAAAAAATTATTATTTTTATTTTTTTTACTGGGTCGGACCTAATTCAATGCATTTAACTTTGGACTGGACCAGGTCCGGCCGGAATAGTTGAGACAATCTCCACTTTTTACGTGAACAGTGGAGACATTCTTCGTTGTTCAAATGAACAGTGGAGTCACTCTCCACGCAAAAGAGAAAGAGAAGCAGATAAAAATTGATTTTCATAAACTGAGCTTCGACCTAAGTTTTTGAGTGGGACCCATGTGAAAAAAAAGTGTGGTTAGTATTAACCAAACACTTTAATTCAGTGTTTGCTTCCTGTCGCTGCCGCTGCCGTAATGCCAAATGGGCACTTAGTGTTTATGCTCCTACATCTTCAATTCTTCACTAGACCTTTCAAAGATACGTCACATAGATACAAGGGAGGTAAGAAGGTTATTCAAACTTCTAACATCATTCATTGTGTCCATGACATTTAGACATTTTAAAAACATATATCGATACTAGAGATGACAGACATTACCCAAACCCTAAGAAGATAAGTTTTGGATTGACCACATGAGCCCACCTCCTCTAGGTATGGACTCGGGCTTAAACCCAATAGGGCTCACCATCTCATGCCCAGCTTCTTGTGATAGGAATTGAGCTTTAAAGACCTAATATCTTAAGATTGGGTTCGGGATAGTGGTGCCTGAACTCATCTATTCTTAACAAGTGGTTAGGCTCAAGATCTCAAACCTGAACCCAACCATTAGACCAACTCATGCTCGTCAGCCCTCTATTTTATAGGTATTAAACATTTAATATTAATATGATCTTTTTACAATCACTGGATTACAAAATGGTGTTAAGACATTCTCGTGTTAAGATTTGGCCCATAAGAAACCTTTTTTCACACTCAATAACATCACCATCAATCATTATAGTTTATTCTCGTATTTGCTAATAACTCTATGTAAATTGACATAATCCATTGGTATATAAACATTCACGAAACATCAGGTAGAGTTTTAAGCTTATTTACTCATATACAAAGACACACAAAAGACATTATATTCCTTTACATCTCTCGCATTCATCATCGTCGTTCATTACTCATGCAATAGATAACACATATCATTGAAGGGTACACTCCTTTTATATATGTGCTAACTTAAACATTATAAGGTTTTTTACACTACATAAAAGACGTGTTTTGAAGGAGTTCGTGGACCACCAAACAAACATTTCGCCTTCAACCTTCAAGGGTCGTCAACCAACCATGAAAATACCTAGAATCTGTTGAAACTTGCTCTAGAATTTTTATCAGGATCCCATCAAAATATCTATATACATGGACGAATGAATATATGAACCAAACTATCTTCTCATAATGTGAATGAGAGTTTTAATTTTTGTATGGTTTTTGAAAAAAAAATTAAGTATTTTATTTTTAATAACTACTTTGGCTCACATCAAGGATACTATAGTTTTTTTATTAACTAAAACTTGGGTTTGCACCTATCTAGTCAAACATGTATGGATTAGATCTACCCTAATCAAGTCCTAATGGCCTTATAGCAAGAGAGATTCTAATTCATGTATCTTTTCTAAAGAAAAAAATATAAGTTTATTAATAATTTGATCCTATAAGCAACATGCAGTATGCTTTATACAATTGAAGTTATTATTAATAATTTAATTTAATAATAATTGTTTGCATGAACTATTGTCTCCATACTTGTATAATATTAATGTAATAACACATTTACTGCTATTTTTTTTATTGAATTGAAATGATTGTTGGTGCAATGATAATATATTTATTTTCCTACAGCATGTATAATGCCACATGTAATTGTTTAGACAATATAAAATGTATAAGTTATAAAACCATTACTTGTTACAAGTGTGGTAAAAAGGTCATACGTCTTGTTTTTGTAAAATTAATACCAAACTTTTACAAAAGGTAATATATATATATATTGTTGTTAATGTTGTTAGGATGTTTAAAAGGTGTTTATGTGTTTGGTTTTGATAAAAAATAATAGTTTTGGAATATGTTAAAGGTAACAATAGGAATTCGATGGTTTTTTTTCTATGATGATAATGCGTGTTCTTGATTCTTGATTTTAGTTTGAGTCTTAAAGTGTTTAAAGAGTTCGTTTGGATTGGGTTTTGATGTTTTTGTTGGTTGATAATATTATTGTAGTTTTGAAATCTTATACATGTTCTTGATTATTCAAGTTTATTTATTAGTGTTTTTTATTCAAACTTGTTTGTTTATGAAAATGTGGTTTGTTGGGATTCAGAGAGTTTAATTTGAAGGCCTAAAATATATTTTCTAGGTGTAACAGTGTATACTGGGTTTTCTAGGCAATTTAGGTTCATGTTCATCTGAGGAACATTATCTTGAGTACCAGTTTTAGGTTTTGTTTTGACTTAAATTTAGTTTTTACAATTTTATATATCATCATTAGTAAATAATTTAAGATTTGTATGCATCAATAACATGTTTTTGTGGGTTTTAATTTTAGAGTTTAGGTTTTGAACCAAAACAGATATATTTAATATCGGATCAATACATTACAATATAAGTTTACAACCTTAATATTAAAAGAAATTATTGAAAACCATGCGAATAAATCACAAATAATTTTAAAATAGTCACAATCTTAAATCTTGAAGGGTTCAGCCTAGTCACACGGATTAAAATTCAAAACAGCCCATAAATTTATTCAAATATTTTAAATTGAAGCCCAATCCATGCAAAACAGATAAATCAAGATACCCAAGGCTTAACTATCAGCCCATCAAGTAAAAATAATCAATCCATGCCCACAAACAAAAAAACGTAACCGTAGCTAATGACAAAAGATCTGTACCCAGTTTCTAAACAATACTTAAAAACCCCTATACTATTTAACCCAACATTCATTTAAACCCAGCAGCATGCATTCTCAAAAGTCAAAACACATGGAAATGGCACCATTTATGAGTTTCGAACTAAAAGATGTTAACTAAAATAAAATATGCAAGAGTATCGTAACAAGAAAAGGAGGGGGTTATACCATGGGCTGGAGTATTTACTGCTGGTGCTAACAATACTTGATCTTCCTTGCAACAAGATCCTTTTAATGGCAACGTGGGAGGACAATATTTGCTGCTTTCAGCTTGGAATGAGAAGCAAAACGTCTGATGCTGCTGTGGTTCTTGATTTGAGGAGCTTATGGTACTGTTGCTGGAAACTACTGGTACGGCTGGAAGGAACCTACGGTGCTGCTGCTGGAAAGGTGGCTGTCCTTTCTAATGGAAGAGGTGCTGTCGATGTTGTGGTTCTTGTTCGTTGGCCGAAGCAGTAGCTGTTTATGCTGTGAATGGAAAAGGAAGAAACTGGAAATGTTTGTTGCTGTTATCAAACAAACAATATTGTACTGCTACTGTTCTGGGCTAGAGAAAACCTACCGCTGCAGATACTATGAACGGGGGAGGAGAAGGTGTGAACGTTGCTTAGTTGTAGTGGTTGTCGTGAACAAAAAGAATACATAGACGCTATTGGTGGTGCCGTCATGACTCCTCAGCCAAAACCAGTTCTGCAATGGCTGTTACGGATAGAGGAGCTGAGGATAGTGGAATCAACGAATGATGCAGAGAGGAATGCTACCACTCACGATGGTTGGCCTTAGTCATGCTGTTGGTTGGTCTTTGAAGCTGTCGGTTGATTCTGGAGGATGGCTGGTGGCGATGAGGGTTAATTATTTTGCTTCTTTCCTTTGTATGGCTGACGGTTAAATTTGTGTTGGTTTCAGTCTTGAGACTGGAGATAATTGGTTTCGGGTGTGAGAAGAGGGTCTGTGAGGTGTCGTGGGAAAAAATGGTGGTGAATAGCTTGGGGTCTAATGGTAAAGTGTTGGGTGCTGGTGTAGTGTCAGGTGTTGGCTTTTCTTTCAGCTGGAACAGGCCCTGAAATTTTGTCCATCCCTGAATTTGAAAGTGAAAGTGAAAGGAGATGAAAATCTAACAGAAACAAATAATAAATTAAACATTTATTTTGAAGGTATAGTGTCATTTGTATTATATCAGCAAGCATGGCGAGAATTGTTTATATTTGTTATGTTGGACTTCAAATTTTCATATTTATTTTGTCTAATATTTTTTATTTGTTGATAGCAAAAAAAGGCAGGTGAAAAAGAACCTATATGGGATGATGTGTTTTTGGTGTTGCATCAGAGTGTCAAGAAACCTAAAACATTCATAGATAACAAGTCTAAAAAAGTTGTTGTAAGTATTTTTTTAATGTAATTTAATTATTATTTAAAATTAAAATGAATTTATTATTATATTTAATTTTATTGTAGGAGAATTACAAAAAAGAGATGATTTCAAAATATGGAACTGATTGGAAAAATCATTCTTCATTTGATGGAGCAGCTTGGTGTGCGGCTATAGGAGGAGTTGCAAATGGTAAAATATATGGTGCACCTGGTATGCCAAAATTCATGGTTAGTATGAGTGCTTCATCACAATCCTATATGATGGAGTCAACACCTCCTAACTCATCAATTCAGGCATTGAAAGAGCAAATAAAGGAAAGAGATGGTCATATTTTATCACTACAACAGGAGATGACTTCAATCTAAAACTTTCTTAGTAATATGGGATACCAAGCTTGGGCATCAAATATACATCAAGGTATGTCGCCACTTATGATTTCATCTATGCCGTCACATATGGCTCCACAGATGCATCCCTTGTCTAATCCAGTATATCGACCGAGGCTTCGACCACCGTATACCGATCCCACCTCATGATGGTCAACATTGTTTTGGTTCGTTTCCACCACCACCCCCACCACCACTTTTATGATAAAACATATTTATTAAATTGTGATTTATCTATTTTGATGTAAGTTTGACGAGATTTAAAAATTTATTGTGAAATTTATTTTATTTGACTTATTATTTTTGATAAAATAATTTCTAGTATTAATTTATCTCTTTGTATATTTATCTATAATTTTTGAAATAGCCACAAATAATTAAAAAAATTCAATAAATGAAAAAAATAATTAAAAAAATTCATGTTAAATCAGCAACGGATTAACAACAAAATTTATATTGTTAATTAGCAACAGATCAACAACGGTCATTAACAACGGAATATCCGTTGCTGATTTACATATTCAGAAATCGAATTTCAGCAATTGATAATCTGTTGCTAAAAAATTAACAATTGATAATCCGTTATTAAAAAATTAATATTTATTATTTGCATCTGAAATTATTTATTACTAATTTCATTGTTGAATTTTATAAGTAACAGATTTTAATATTATCTGAAATGGAATAGTTAGTTGTTAATTGGCTCATTTTTTAGTAGTGAGGGGAGGCAATGGTGCTTTGTGTGGTTCTTTACGGCTGGAACCAGGGGGTGTTTCTAGATTGGTTTCAGGCCGAGATATAGATAAGCAGAAGACTGTTATAGTCATGGACGGGAGAAGGTGTTTATGACAGTGCTCATCCTCCTTCCAGGCTGCTTGCGTTAGGGTTTTCTGTGATTTTTATGGGAGAAATGGGGAGGTTCTAGCTAAGGTTTACGTGCTGATGGGATATCGATCCTTGATGTCAAGGAATAATTCTAGCCATTCATTAAAACTTAAGATAAAAATTTATTCTGCCCTACAACTAAAAAGAGAGGAAAAATACATGTTTTTTTTTTATTATTATTTAAATATTGAAGAAATTTGTTGGTTGGAGATGCAGTACCTTTAATATCTATTATTTGGCCAGCTCATCCAGTTATTTGAACCGCTCAATCAGTTTAGCATAAAAATTATAATTTTTCAGAAATATTTATATATTTTAGATGTCAAAATATATATTTTTTATCCCGCTTATAAAATAAAAAACAAGCTATAATTACAATTTTCAAATTTTAGCATTCACATGTAAGCTTTACCTCTGTTTACAGTATTAATTGATTTAACTTACTATTATAAAATCATCGGTTGATTTCTAAGGTTATTTAATTAAATATCATAATTATAAATATTAACTTTTATTACAATTTTATTGTGATTTAATCATAATTATAAAACTGATAAAAATAAAATATTTCACTAAATTTTTTTATTATTGTGTTAATATATTGTTTATTTGGATTTTGTATGCTAATTGGTTAATATATTCAAAGATATGTTTGGAATTTTAATATCGGTGTTCAAAGTATATTTTGTTTAAAAATTATTTTTGATATTAATATATTAAAATCATCAAAAAAATATAAAAAATAATTTTAAATAAAATAATTTTTTAAAAATTTTAAAAATAAAATTTATACCGCGTTTTCAAAAGAAAAAAAAACTGTTTGATGAAGTCCAGCCCGCCAAAAAAAAATCATCAAAGACCAGTCAAACCTATCCGAACATTCCGTTCAACATCGATATCTGCCCTCAAATCCCTTTCCAGTCATTACCGAACGAAGTCCAGGGCAATTTAGTAGCACCAACCTCTAACTTTTAAAAAACTTCTCAAGCAAGACCGTCCGATTATTCCTAACAATTACCAATCAACGGTTAAAAATACACTTTGACTGCCGTTCAAGAACTGATTGATCCCTCAGGGCGATTAGATTTGACAAAGGAAATATATAAAATAAACAGACAGATGGTAGCTTCAGAAGGATAATTTCTAGAGAGAGAAAGTTAAGGTTTCTAGAGAGAGAGAGATTCTGAAAGAAACAGAAAGATTTTATTGTTGTTGTTGTTCTTCATTGTTTTTCTCTTTTGGGTTCCCTTCTTTTCCTCTCACCATTTTCTCCATCTCTCTCTTTGTTGGTGGAGAGAAGGTTGAGTTTGTGTCTCTCTTTTTTTTTTAATTTTTTTAATTTTCTTAAAAGGAAATTTAGGGTTTGGTTTGTTTGTTGGTGAAAAGAGAAAGGAAACCATGAATGTGATGCGTAGATTAAAGAGCATTGCTTCAGGTCGAACTTCTATATCATCCGATCCTGTAAGTTTGAATCTTTTCTGTTTTTATTTTGAAAATTCTTGCTTGCTTGGTTCTAAGAAAATGAGGTAAATAAATGAAAAAAACAGGAGCTTTAATGTCTATGCTCATACCTTTTGGATTTTGAGTAAATTTGGTCAAGAAGGCTCTTGCTTGCTTTATGGTTTCCTATGGATGATAGGCTAAATTTGAAACAAGGGGGCTATGTGTTTCTCCTTTTCTTCCATTTCTTTTCCTCCATGTTTCTCGATTTTTTTTTGTCGAGCTTGACCACTTTTCATTGAGCTTGGACCGATTCCTGATTGGGCTTATGCTCTATTTTTTTTTTTAAAAAAAATGCTCAAAATTCCGTGGTTTTTCTGATTCCTTTATGGGAAGCACTGGGTCCAATCTGTTCTTATTTTGTTTTTTGCTATAGAAGGAGATGATATTTAGTAGTTGGAATTAGGCTTTCTTACTTTCAATGTGGTTTTAACTCGTGGGGCCATATATTATAGCAATTCCCATTCTTGTTGTATGTTCGTGTAATCCTGTAAAGAGGTTTGATTGGTTGGCTGATCAATGTCGGTTAACATAATGTTTGTAGCTCAGATGTAACATCAGATTCTATTATTACCTTATGATGATTGTATTACTGTGAGCGTTATTTTGATTGTGTGCCAACTATGATTATAATTTCTAGCAAATGTTATAGAATCTATTTAATGCTATTTGTTTATTTGGATACCCAATGGTGAAAGTGAAGTTTATCGGTTTTTTTTTCTTTAGCGTGTTGCTGTTGTGGTAGGTGGTACGTCATGCTGCAATTCTTGGTTCTTTTCTGAGAATGGTTAATATGTATCTTTATCAGCTTTTCCTTTTTCAAATAAAGGTGAAGCCGAGATGGAGCACTAGAAGAAAGTTATTCACATAAGATGCGGTGTCCTTATATGATGATAACAATGAAATCTTATGATAGATTTGCACTTAATAGAATCCTGGTTGATATCGAGAATCATTCTATTTTCAATTGCTCACTCGAAGAAGCATTAATTAGAGTGCAACATCTAGTTAAATCCTTGAATTATGAGTTTTTGGATGTGTCATTTCTGTTTACTTTGGTTCTACCTAGACTGAATTTCAAGTAGTAATGCTGGATATGTGTTTTAGTAATCAAGTTGCCATATTGGCCTGTCTATAGTCTAATTATTTCAGTTCTACCTAGGGGTAAGTTTGAGTGGTCATATTGGATATATGTTTAAATAACCAAGTTGCCATATTGGCCCAAAGCTTATGAAATTATTAGCGTCCAAGGTATTTATTTTCTTTATTTCTTGGATCATCTGTTGATTTTTGAGAGTTGGTGCTTCTTGTCTTGTCCTAAAATTATATTTTGTAATAGAATCTAATTGTTGTAAATGAATATGAAATGGCTGTGCAATAACACTAGCAACTAAATGTGAGATAGAATGGGATATATGGTGCACTTATATTTGTGAAAGTGTAAGATGAAGAAGAAAATGTTGTAAGCTATTCATCTGATTTCTCGTGGAAAACATGATATTTTTCATGTAGGGTGGGGATGCTGGAACAAAGAGGGCTAAGATTGATCAAGAAATAGAACGAAAGGTTGATGAAGAATCTTATTTAGTTGAAAGAAGTGTCACAGATCAGGAGCAGCATATGGCTTCTACATCACAGGAAAATGCTGTGAGCACATCCAACATTACTTCGGTGACAAGAACAGAAAAATCAGGCTATGATCAGCTTCCCAAAGAGATGCATCAAATGAAGATCAGAGATGAAAAAACCACTAGTCATGATGAAAAGGTAAGTTTTTATATATAACTAACCCCACTCCACCTTAAACACCCAACACAATTGGGGAGCTCTCAGTAATATTTTTATAAAATGAAGACATAGTTTCTTGGGATGTTCTAGTAGTCATTGAGTTTCTGATCATGTAGGAAGTGGAAGCTGCCATTGTGAGTGGCAATGGGACAGCAACTGGTCAGATTATTGCAACCACAGTAGGTGGTCAGGATGGACAGCCAAAGCAGGTTATTTGACGACCCTGGTTGAATGTTCTTGCAATTTATGGGTTGTTGTTTCATCACATTTTTCTTCATGTAGTTAGGGAGCATTCTGAATGTTTTTATTTTGGAACTTCATTGCCATGGCTGTTATATAAAAGTAGATTTTTTCCATTTCCTGAAGAATAATGCATTATAGATTTCCACTTGCATATGTGGAGATGTAATGTTTAGGCACCATACCATCCCTCAAAACTCTCGGGTCCAGCAATACCATGCTAAGGAAGCCTTTGAGAAAGAATGTTGTCGACCCTCAACTTCTCTTTATGTCATACTTTAACTATTTTAGATTCTTAGGGCCAAATGTTAATTTTATATGTCATATGGGTTAGTTTTTGACCATGCTGCTAAACATATGTTCTTTTTCCCAGACAATCTCATATGTGGCAGAACGCATGGTTGGCACGGGTGCATTTGGTGTTGTCTACCAGGTCTGTGGAATTAGCCAGCATCTTGCGTGCAACCACAATAGTTTGTTGTTTAGCATGTATTGTGTTAATAATATTATGTTCTGTTATTTTACTTTTTATTTTGGTCGGCAGGCTAAGTGCCTGGAAACTGGTGAAGCAGTTGCAATAAAGAAGGTATTGCAGGATAAGAGATACAAGAACAGAGAACTTCAAATCATGCACCTTCTTGACCATCCTAATGTCGTTCAGCTGAAACATTGTTTCTATTCAACTACTGAAAAAGATGAACTATATCTTAACCTTGTTCTGGAGTATATATCTGAGACTGTCCATCGAGTTTCAAGGCACTTTAACAGGATGAATCACCAACACATGCCCATTATATATGCTCAACTATATACTTACCAGGTAAACTTCGTAAATATGTTTATTTTTAACATGCCTTTTCTTGGTTTATTTTGGATACACTGAGATTCCTATGGTGTGCTCTGGATATTTTTCTAAAAAATTATGGTATACTGTTTCATGAGTCAAGTTATTCTACTTAATGGCTTTGTAGATTTGCCGTGCACTAAATTACTTGCACCATGTGGTTGGGGTGTGCCATCGTGACATTAAGCCACAGAATTTACTGGTAAGTTTTCTCTCTGCCATTTTCCCCTTTGTTTTGGAATCAACATGCAAAAATGATAGAAGTCTTTCAATCCTTGGTTATTCATAACCACCAAAATAAAAAACTTTCACCCGTCTAGTTTAGTTTCCTTCACATGAATTTTGTGCTGAAGATTACAGATCCTAATGAATTGCTTGTTCACCGGTAACAAATTGGAGAATATGCTGCCACAGTCCAGGACATGCTATTTTTTTTTGGCTTTCCTGCAATGACTAGAAAATATTTCCTTTTAAAGGGGAGTTGAAAGCAATTGGTCGTCACCTCATCTTCATGCCTCTGAATGATTTGTGCAATATATATCATGGAAGTTTTTGCAAAAATTATAGCAGCTATGTGATGTTTTGTTGTTTATGTACATGGTAAAGGATTACTTTTTGAGGTTTTGTTGTATTCTGCAGGTGAATCCCCATACTCATCAGCTAAAAATCTGTGATTTTGGTAGTGCAAAGATGCTGGTATGTTAATTATGTTACTTTCAGTAGTGAATGTTAAATTATGCCAGTGATGTGTTGAAAACTCCCATTATCTTTTTTATCTTCAGGTGCCAGGGGAACCCAACATATCATATATCTGCTCACGGTATTATAGGGCACCAGAACTTATATTTGGTGCTTCAGATTACACAAGTGCCATTGATATCTGGTCTGTTGGTTGTGTCTTGGCCGAACTTCTTCTTGGACAGGTGGGTCTATATGGCTTTTTTCACCTGGTAACTGGTGAGCTTGACAGCAAGTTATAGAATATTCTAAAGAATAATTTTGAATGCCTCTCTGCTCATGTTAAAAATTCCCACGCCCCTCCAATACTACCTGGCGTGCATGTAGTTAGGGCTCTATGTTCCTGATCACTCATTAATCACTATATATATATATTCTCTTTCATGCTACTTAGCTGATGGCTTCTGAATTCTTTTCTACAATTTCACATTTCTTTCTGGCTATGGAAATGCAGAGGGTTTACTAATCATGTAATGTTTGCCATTATTCACTTTTTGCTTATTGATCACTTGAGTTTGATGCTGTGATTGTCAGGTTATTTGCATGTTGGTTCAATGAATTATTCTTTGAATGCCAGTATACACGATGACTTCTGATGTTTGCTCAATGTTTGCATTTTGCAGCCTCTTTTTCCTGGGGAAAGCAGTGTCGATCAGCTTGTGGAAATTATTAAGGTATGCTATACTACCTTCAAGCCTTTTGTTTTTATGTTGTACTTCTCTACACGTTGGGTCCATTTCTGAAGTGTTCTTTCCCTTCCAATGGTCATAAATTAGGTCCTGGGGACACCAACCCGAGAAGAAATTAAGTGCATGAATCCCAATTACACAGAATTCAAGTTCCCTCAGATCAAGGCTCACCCATGGCACAAGGTCTGTTAACAATTTTATCAAAAGGATCTTTTCATTGTGATATTTGGTGTATATTGGTGGATAACAGATTGATTCTCAAATTTCAGATATTTCACAAACGAATGCCACCTGAAGCAGTGGATCTCGTATCAAGGCTGCTTCAGTATTCACCAAACATGCGGTGCACTGCTGTAAGTGCTGATACTGCTTTAGATAAATTTAATCAGTTTCAAAACTGTCTAACATTTCTTTCTATCTACTGCTTGTTTAGTTTGAATTGCTAATTTACACCCTACAACTTTTTTTTATTAAAACTTCTCTTTACTGGCTGTCAGTTGGAGGCATGTGCACACCCCTTTTTTGATGATTTGAGACATGCAAATGCATGCTTGCCTAATGGGCGTGCGCTACCTCCTCTATTCAATTTTACTGCCCAAGGTAAACTATTATAGTATTTTGGTCGCCAGTTTTTTCACTAAAGATTCTCTTTGCCTTTCTCATGCCTAATGCCTTTGCAGAGCTGGCTGGGGCATCAACTGAACTGCGTCAACGTCTCATTCCTGAGCATGTATGAAAAGAAAATTGACGACGGGTACATGGTCAGATTTGTAGCCAAATCAGTGCAACTGAATTTTGAATGCCTAGTCACACATGCAAGCATACTGCCTGCTCAAATAATTCAGACCAAATCAATTTTCAATCTTCACCTCGTTAGTTACGACGAAGGGAGACCTTAGACAAGGTAGTGGGTGATGGTGGGTAGGCTATGCCAAGATTTTGGATGGAGCTTGAAGCATAATTATTTGACGGGGGCAGGATCTCTTGGTCACAGGGTTCCAACATTTAATATATTTAGACCCTGATTCTTGATTCTTTCATGTAAAGTGGATTATTGAAAACTGTTTTCAAAACTTTCATGTGTTTATTTACTAACAAAAAATACTTTCCAGTCAAAGAAAAATGTAACTTGGTTTTTAAAAAAGTGTTTTCTTTTTATTTTAAACTAAAAACACTTTTTAGAATTTAAAATTTTATCATTAATTTTTTTTTATTATATATTTTGTTTTGATTTTTTTTAAATTTTATTATTTAGAAGTTGATTTAATTTGAATTTTATATAAATTTTGGTATTTATTCTTTTTATTGGTATTTTTTTTTATTTTTTTTTTATATATCATATTTGATTTATATTCTGTTATTTATTTATTTAAAATAATTTATAAATTTATATATGTTTTTTAATTTTTATCCTAAATTTTATTTTTTTAATGTAAGATTTGGTTTTTATTTTTTAAATAAACTAGATTGTGGTGTGCTGTATGCCTCAATGCATGAAAGACAAGGTATTGTGATTACCCTTCTATGTTCTAGTTTCCGGTGTATATTTAGCCAGTATTTGTGGAGAATTAACTGAATGGATGAGTTAGGATGTCGCGGTGTATACTTTTTCCTTGCTTACCTTCTGTGTTACAAAGAAATTCAAGTTTATGAGAATTTCATGGATTTGTTTGCCATGTCTGTCTTTAGCTGATTGATCCCAGGGTTTATTTATCAAGCATTGGTTTGTTTCTGCGCTGGGCTCCAATGTTGGTTTGTCCTTCGTGGTAGTTGCCCGATCTGTATCTGAGAAGCCTGGAGAGATGGTGGGTTAAGGGCACCTTGTGGTCGCTGTTTGTTGAAACTTACTGAACTTCCACTGTGGTTCGAGCTGTGAAATCCTGTGTTATAACTTGAGTTATCTGCAGTACACGCATTTCTGTTTAGGTAGTACCCAAAAGTGGATTGATGCTAAGCATCAGCCTTGGAGGGGTTGTAGCTGCTGGAGGGTAAATCTTGTAAATAGCTCAACCACTCTATTAACCCTTTATATATATATGCAAGGGGAGTAAATAATAGATAATCAAGCCTTCTACCAATAATCTCCACAGGAGCATCTTCCTTCTGTGAAATGATGGAAACAATTTGAATCCCTCAAAATGATATGACGAGCATATACTTTGGACGTGTATTTCATAGCAGTATGGCAGTCGCCGCAAACACGGAGATTCTTGAAAATACGAATTGGTGCTCCTTGTGGCACAGTGAGAAGTCCGAAGGCAACAGCTAGCTTCTCGCTGTGATAAGCTAGACCAAGCTCCTTGACTTCATCATCTGTGTCATGAAGTGCAAAACTCATGTCTGGCACATAACCAGCCTCCTTGATCAACATAATAATTTCATCTATCTTTGAATAAATCTCATTTCTCAATGGATGGCTTCTATCTTCAGACATAAAGGTGCTCACGTTGCTGTTTGTCTCAATCCAACTGTACCCAGGTTCCTTACATATTCCCCTGGACCTCATCAGTCGTCTGATTCTCGCAGCATCTTCCCATTTACCAGCTGCAGAATACATATTAGATAACATAACATAAGGCATGGAGTTCATGGGTTCCAATTCAAAAAGGTTCTTAGCTGCCATCTCTCCCAATTCAAGCTCCTTATGTACCCTGCATGCAGCAAGCAGGGCCTTCCATACTACTGCATCTGGCGCTACAACCATTTGATTCAGTAATCCTTTGGCCTCAGCAAGTTTTCCTGAGCGCCCCAAAAGGTCAATCATGCAAGCATAGTGTTCAGGACCTGGTTTGATCCCATATACTTTATCCATTGCTTCAAAGTAGGCACGGCCACTTCCCAAAAGACCATTATGGCTGCAAGCAAAAAGTAAACCTATGAACGTGATGTAGTCTGGCTTTGTTCCAGTGGCAATCATTTGATCATAAAATTGTAGAGAATGCTTTCCTCTGCCATTTTGTGCATATCCGACTATTAGAGCTGTCCAGCTGATGACATCCCGAGTTGGCATATTGTCAAAGGCACGATTTGCATCGACTATACTGCCACACTTAGCATACATTGTCACAAGAGAATTATCAACTGATAAGGATGACCCAAGACCAGATTTAACAAGGGTCGCATGAATCTGTTGTCCAAAGTCCATAACTGTCAGTTCTGCACAGGCACTCAAAACGCTGGCAACAGCAATTTGATCAGGATATACACCTGAAATTCTCATTTTACAAAATAACTTGATAGCTTCCTCAGAAGAGCCATTATGCGAGTATCCTGTAACAAGGGAGGTCCAAGAGACAACATCCTTATCTACCATCTTGCTGAACACCATGATTGCACAATCTAACTTTCCCTGTTTGGCATACATGTCAATAAGAGCATTATTGACAAGCTTATATGCTTCAAAGCCAGTTTTGATTATCAAACAATGGACAGAAATTGCATTTTGCATAACCTTCATGGATGCAAAAGAGTTCAAAACAGATGGCAACGTATATTCATCAATCTTCATACCTCTAGAACGCATTTTTTGGAAGAAAGATAGAGCTTCCACTTCAAAACCCTCCCTCACACATCCCAAAATCAAGGAGTTCCAAGAAACCTCATCATCGAACTCCATATTCCCCAACACCCTCTTTGCACTATTCAAGTCCCTGCATTTTGCATACATATCAACAAGTGCACTCTGAACGAAAATGTTAGCACCAAAACCAGTCCTGACTATGCAACCATGTACTTGAGACCCAAAATCACATGCCATAACCGCTCCGCAAGCTCTCAAAATACTTGGAAAAGTAAATTGATTAGACTCAACCCCTTCAGTTCTCATGTTTCGAAAACAATCAATCGCTTTATACCCATACCCATAATGAGAATATCCAGCAAGCATAGCACTCCAGACTGCATTGTATTTGCAATCAGCCACCATTTCAAAAAGACACTCAGCTTCAAAAACACATTTGCACTTCCCATACATGTCAACTAAACTAGTAACAACAAACACATTCCAATCAAACCAAGTCTTTATCGCATAACCATGAATTTGTTCCCCTTTTTGAAGCAAACCATTTGTCGAACACAACCCAAGAACACTCCCTAACGTGTATTGACTTGGCCTTTGTCCTTCAAGCTGCATTTCCAAAAACAATTCAAAAGCTTCATTTTCAAAACCATATCTACAATACCCCGATAAAAGACTCGTCCAGGTGATCGAACTCTTCACTGGGGTCTCATAAAACAATTTTTTCGCTTCAGTCAATCTCCCTGAATTGGCATAACCAGCAACCATTGTGTTCCATGAAAACTCATCTCTGTCAAGCATTTTATCAAACAAATTCCGCGCATCGTCAATTCGACCCCGTTTTGACAAATCTTTGAGAACCCTGTTCGACTCTAGTCTTGAATAACTAAATCCATTTGACTTTGCAGCACTGTGTAGATAATCACGAGAGATATTTAAAAATCTTGATTTGTGCATAACTGCCAAAATTAAGAGTCCTTTTAATTTGGGTGATTTTAACTCACAAACCTTGGTAGCTACCGTACAGGATTGGAAGAGGAAAACGGTAGAAAACAAGGAAGGAAGGACAAAAAATGGTTGAGAAGTAAATGAGCCTAACCCTCCCTAGAAAATCACTGTAGATGTACACTCAAAAAGACTGTATCTTGAAACAGTGTAGTGAACTTTTTGCCTGTACTCTTCAAAAATTTAACATTGGTTTTGAAGGGATTAAAGTATTTTCACTTATTTTTTTT
>Ga0325411_1003613_pt1 | contig 17477 bp, 4 predicted proteins | sample PopdelMetagenome_13_FD_206181 | JGI IMG/M metagenome (GOLD analysis project Ga0325411, IMG submission 206181) | Populus deltoides microbial communities from Bellville, Georgia, United States - Xylem-PdIQD-R4 | ecosystem: Host-associated > Plants > Phyllosphere > Stem > Wood/Secondary xylem...
TTTTACTTGTCTAGAAAATTAAGGGAAGGTAACAGAGATAATTTAGAACCCTTTAAAATTTTTATCCAAAATATTTATAAAATACTATATAAACCTTATTAAACCAATACAGTTAAAAAAACAAATAGCCTCTCTCCCTGTTTTTGTCCTATGTTAATGTGTTTTGATTTGGACATCTACTCGATCTATTATCCTTTTTTTTCATATTAATTTTCAAACTAGCTTTTTAAAAATTAATTTCAAGTAAAAATAAAATTTAATTTTTTTAAAAGAAACTTTTTTTAAAAAAAAACAAACACGTTATTTCTCTCCTTATTCGCTGCGGTGATTTCAGGTCCTCATCTTCTATATTATTTACTAGTTACATGACCCGCGCGATGCCGCGGGTCTTTTTTTTTGCATAAAAATATATAAAAAAAAACTAAGATTTAAAAGTGTTAGGTTTTTCTGCAAAGCTATACCCAAGAGTCTTGGGTGTGGCTGTAACGCCTGACCTAAAAGTAATATTTATAATATTAATAATAACATTAAACTTGCATGACCTAAGTTTAAGTGAGTCTGACTGCAACACCGGACCCAAGAATATTGGATGTGGGTCTGGCTATAAGGGTGTCATAAAAGTGTGATAATTAAATAGATTAATTAAAAAGAAAAAAACAAAGAAAAAAACCAACAGGAAGAAAAAAACTAATGAAGAAAAAGAAAAAAAAATCTGAATTAATTGGGTTAACCCTTCAAATCAGGTTAACCCGTAAAACCTGAGATTCGCGTCATGAAAGTTTGATAATTAAATAGAAAAAAAATTGACGGGTTTACCCAGAATTAACTGGGTTAACCCATCAAACCAAGTTAACTCAACAAGTCCAAGATACGTGTCATGAAAGTCTGATAATTAAATAGAAAGAAATTTAACATTCACAAACTAAACTAAACGAAAAAAATTAATTAAAAAGAAAAAAAATCCGTGTTAACTCGTCAAACCAGGTTTACCCATCAAACCCGGGATCCGTATCATGAAAATCTCATAACTAAATAAAAAAAAATTAACATTAACAAACTAATCAAATAAAAAAATTAAAAAAAAAATTAAAAAAAATAGTTCTATAATATAATATAATATAATAATATATTAATAAGTGAAAGGCGTGGGGAGCTACAGTAGTTTCCCATGCCTTTTAGAATATTACTTAATAAGAGCATGAAAAAATAAAAATAATTTTAATATTTTTTTGTTATTATATTATTAAAGTGTCCAAAGAATTCCAAATAAAAAAGACACAAAAAAATCCCAATCAAATAGATAAACGAGCATCACATATTCATATTGTTTTCTTTACTCTCCTCCGATCTTTCAATGTCTTTTTTTGTTTTTGCCTCCCTCAATCTTGTTAGAGAATAATATAAATAATATCCTGAGACTTCACTTAACAGCTTAAGCTATTGGGTTGAGATGGTTCTTTGACATGATATCAGAGCTTTGATGACCAAGCGGGTCACGAGTTCGAATCTCACCATCCCCATTTATTTAATAAAAATTAAGCACAGGATAATGTAGATCTGTGCAAGTTTCAATTCCAAAGGGCTTTCACTTGAGAAAATGTATTAGATAATAATATAAATCATATCCTGGAACCTCAACTACCACCTTCTATTTCCTCGTCCCTCTCTTGTCTCAACCTTTCTTTTATTTCTGTCTTTCCTTTTCATTTTTTTAAAAGCCTTTTAACCTCTCTCTCTCCCACTTTCTATCCTTTCCTAAGGGTAGATAAAGTTGAACATGTGGCGACCATCCATTAGCTTTTTTTTTTTTCTAATATTGTTATAGGTCAATCATATTACCTGAATGTGTGATACCGAGACGGTCATCATAGACTATTATTTTTAATTGCTTCAGTTTGATTCTTTGTTGAGTTTCTTTTAGTAATTCTACTTTTTTGCAAGTCTTTTCTCTTGTTGATCTGTTTTTTTTTAAAAAAAAGAAAACTAAAAAGAACTTTGACCTATCACAGCTTAGGTTAATTATATTTGTTGTTGGAAGCGAGCTGGTATCATCCATAGAGACGTCTAAGTGATTATCCGAACCTTTCTTTCTTAGGTGACCTATCACAACTTGTTTTCAGCCCATTTTAACCAAAATCACCTAGAAAATTGATGGCCAAAATCCCCAACAACAACTTTCTTTTTCTAAAACAAAATATGGTGATCCTCTCTCTCTCTTAAAAAAAACTAAAAACAAAGAAAAACAAAGTTTGATATCAAAATACAATAATGAAAAATTATAGAGACTAAAATAAACTTTACAAACAAATTGCAAAGCCACAACTTATTTTAGTTGAGTTTTTCACTTCAGTCCTATATCTTTCAATTCAACCCTCATCCTTGAAAAAATATGTAATTAAGCTTTAATTTGGATTTAAAAGAGCTCAATTGTGAAAAAAATAATTGAGTATTAAATTGGAAATTTTCAAAAAATTCACTATTAATATCCAAATTCCATAGTGAAATGAATATAAGTGAATAGTGATGAAGAGAACTTCTTTCTCTTTTAATTTATACTATAATTTGGTATTGTGGCACACATTTTTTTTAAATATTCTTTATTTACAAACAAATTAAAATATTATATATGAATATGCATTTTAGAATTTAATAATTAGTTTATTAAATTCATATGAATTTAGTTAATATTTTAATAGACTACTATTTTTTAATTCATGAGAATTAATCACTTTTTAAAAATCTTGATTAAGTTTGGATCCAACCAATATAAAATATAAAAACATTTACGAACATTGTAATGAATTGTTTTAAATCACTATAATATTTCTACTACATTGATTATATTAATAAGGTGTCAACTGTTTTTTGGTTGCAAATGGTCAAATTTATTCCGGTGTTAATTAATTAAATTAAATTTAATCATATTAAGTGTACGCTAATATGTTAAAGCCATATCATTTATCTTAAATAAATATTAAATATGTTAATTTTGTGTTGGATGAAGTTTGGATCCAACCAATATAAAATAAAATAAGAGGTCCAACTTAATCACAAGTTGACCTCGGCCCTGGTGACCTATAAGTTATAATCTTTTTCTAAATTAGCCCTTTGGTAAGGTCTAACAATTATAATAGGAAGGAAACAATTTATTCACCAATGTCCTTTTCCTTATTTTAAATAAAAATTGAATTCATTAAAAATTAATTATCGATTGCTAGCTCAGCCTGTAATAGTTAAGGATACAGTACACCCTTGAATTGATTTTGTACATGAAGCCATTAGACTTCCATGCACCTAAAAAATTGAAGGAATCTCAAATTTTATTGGTACTTAGGTATCACAAACAAAAATATAATAAATAAAAATAAATAGTAAATAGTAGTAAATAGAAATGGATTAATAAATAGTGGGTTTCATAGTTTCTATGGTTATTTTTTATTACCGTAGGTATCCGAGCCAGTTTGCACGTACCTTGATTAATCTCACGGGTCCTGAAGTTAATGACCAAGTAAGTCTCTAGTGATCATCATATGAGCAATCACAGGGTTCGAACCTGAGACCAAAAAAAACAAATCACTTAGTTTTAAGTTTTTACCACTAGACCATCACCTTAGTTTCTATGATTATTACTTATGGAAACAATGCTTTTGTTAACTTTCCTTGACTTTCCTAGCAGTTTACAGTAACAGTACTATTTAATTATGCAGATTAGCTGACCTTTTGAGTCCATTCTTGCAAGAGTAGATGCGTTCATTTTAGGTTTATTCAGCAGACTTCAAGAGGTAAGAACCTGCTCTTATATCATGTAAAGAAAAAGATAAAATAGCAAGACAAGAAGAGAGAACATGAGCTAAAGCTGCATAAATTAGCTGCTTAATAAAAAGAATACAATTTTATTGTGATTTGTGATGTTTTTTTTAAAAAAGAGAATAGAAAAAAGGCAACAAAATTCTTGGAGGGTTAGAAATAGGTATAAATGAATGAACGGTATTGTTGTAATTGAATAAAAAATTGATAAATATAAATAGAAAAAAGAATAAGGGAGATCTGAATTCTTAGAAAGAAAATCATGAGAGTGAAAGAAAAAAAAGAGAAAAAAAGAAAAGGTAAAGAAAAGTGAAGAGAGTTAGAGAAAATAAATTAAGATGTAAGATTTACGCTTTGATGTGTATAAATGTGTTTTTCTTAGCTTTAATTTTCTGTTTTGTTAAATATTAGGGTTTTGAAGATTATGTTTTGGGTTTAATTGATGAATTGATTTGAATATTATGAAAAATTTTAAGTAAAAATGATGATTTTGAATTATGGTTTGTTAAAATAGTGAATTTGAGTTAGAAGTCTTATATATCATTAGGTGATCTGTGAAAATTCTGAATATGAGGTTGAAAATGATGAAATTTCAGTTGGGTCTCTTAATTTATAAAAATTTCAGTTGGGTCTCTTAAGCATAATATGAGATTCTGGATAAATGTAATGTTGAGAAATTATAGGGACATGTTAATTAGTAGCTCAAAAAGATACGAGACTAAAATGAACTTTACAAACAATTACAGTGTCGCCATATTTTTACAGAGTTTTTCATTTTAGTCATCTATCTTACAATTCAACTCTTATCCATAAAAAAAAAAAATTGCAATTGAGTTTTAATTTGAGCATAAAAAGATTCAATTATACAAAAAAAATAATAATTAAAATACCAAATTAAAAATTTTAAAAACATTCACTATTAATATCCACATCCACAATAAAATAAGTCTCTGTAAATAGTAATAAACAGAAATCTCTTTTATCTTTTAATTTATACTATAATTTAGTATTGTGACACATTTTTTTTTAAATAGTTTTTTATTTAAAAAAATATTAAAATATTATATATATAATAATAATAATAACAAGAAATATTAAAAAATATATTAATTAAATATTTTTATAAATTAAATATAATTATAAAAACCACTCTGACACAGTAAAAAAACAAATAGTATTTTCTTTCTTTTTTATCCCATTCCTTTCCTTCTTTTATCATGCTGTGATTTTAAGATTTTTATTTTAAGTGTTTGAATAAGTAGTTGTTTTCTAAAATATATTAAAATAATAGTTTTTTTATTTTTTAAAAATTATTTTTAATATAAAAAAAATTAATTTAGAATACAAAAAATTATTTTTTAAAAAAATACTTTAAAAAATAAAAAACAAACACGCTATTTCCTGCCTTATTTGCAAGAGCATGGCTATTAACAACTAAAACTCAAAATATAGAGAAAAATAGTATCGTAGTCTTTCCTTTTGTGCCTCCAACAACCTCTCCCTCTATTTCCACGTCCCTATCTTATCTCAACCGTGCCTTTCCTCTCTCTTTTTTTTCTTAAACCTTTTAGCTTTCTCTCTCCCACTTTCTATCCTTTCCTAGCGGGTAGATGAAGTTGAACACGTGGCGACCATCTATTAGCTTTTGAAATTACCTTTATCTCCATGTCACAGTAGAATCTAAGTTACTGTTTGTTTGATTGATGTAATTTTTTTAAAAAAATAGTTTTTTTAAAAAGTAAAATATTTTTTTAGTATTTGATAGTATCATATAAAATAAATTAGAAAATATTTTTTAGTATTTAGTTATGTTATATAAAATGAACTAGAAAATAACTTATTAATGTTATTTTTTTAAATTTATTAAAATAACGAGAAACAAATCTTACAAATTAAAAAGTTGAATGAGAAAGAAATTAAAAAAATATAATTTCATAAATTATCTCAAATAAAATAAATAACAATCAAAATAATGGAGATCAAATATAAAGATAAAAAATTGAAAGATGATGAAATTAAAATAATAATAATTACAATTTCATAAATTATTTCAAATAGAATAAGTAACTATCAAAAGAATGATGATCAAATTTGATAAATAAAAAATTTCAATTAAAAAAATAAAAAGAGAAAAGCAAATAACAATCATAAAAATGAGGATCAAATTTAATATAAAATCAAATTATAACGGGTGAAATTGAAAACAAAAATATTCAAAACAAAATATATAGTAATTAAAAGTTTGAGGATCCAATTTGTTATAATCAATAAATAATATGATATTTTTAAATTTTTCACAATTTCTAGAAAATATTTTCCGCCTAAAATAAAAAAAAATACTTTTTAAAAAATAAAACTAATTTTTTTTACTAAAAAATATTTTTTATTGATTAATTTTTTTAATAGCAAATAAATATAAAAAAATTTAAAATTTATTTTTAAAAAAATTAATTTTCATCAAATAAACGAGGAATAGTTATGACTACCCCTATCTTAAAGTGCAGATCAGGTTGAACAAGTGGCGATAATCTATTGGTTACTTGGATCAGCTGGTCACCATGTCACAAAAAGATTTAAAATTCTCCTATCATTTACTCACGTTGTAATATTTGTTTTTAAAAAAATACTGAAATTTTTAATTATAATATGTAAGTATAATTTCTTATGTAATGTAATTGTAATCCCTAGCATAATGCATATTCTAGGGCAAGCACATCAACTCAGGAGCAAAGCAACTCGATGAAATAGCAAAAGAAAAAGATTTGAAGGACTGAAATAAAATAAAACCACAAAAGAAGGATGAAGAAAGTAACCGCAATCTGGATGCCACCAAAAACCTAGTTCTTTTAGCTTTTATTTATTTATTTAATATTGTAAAAGGTCAATCATATTACTTCATTGAGTGTGACACACAGATGATCATCATAGATAATTTATTTTTAATTGCTTGAGCTTCATCCTTTTTTGTGTTCATTCTTTGCAAGGCTTTTCCTGTTTTTTTTATTTAAAAAAGAATAAAACAAAAAAAAAACTTTGACCGATCATAGCTTAGATTAGTTAATTATATTTGTGGTTGGAAGCGGGCTGAGTGATTATCCTGCACCTTTCACTCGTTTCTTTCGTTTTTTGTTTGTCACTGTCTTAATTATGTCATCAAAATGCATTTTTAATGGGAATTACTGCTTTAACTCACAAGTGTCAGTTAGAATCCTTATACCTTGCCTTGCTGCTTTTGAAGCTGGATTCCATACAGAGCTAAAGGCCTTCCACTTTTGTTCCTCCCGCTGTTTCATTGAGCTCTCAGTACCAGTGCTTTCCGCGCATATTTTCCCAAATTAAGGTAATGGAATTCCTCTTCCCATTCTCTCTGCGCCTGTTTTACTTGTAGTGACTCACTCTCACGTCCTGTATCCTCATTTCTCTGATTTTCAGACTGGTGGAAAATGGCTATCGAAAGTGTGGGTGGATCCATTATATCTAAGATAGCAGAACTCATGGTGGAACCAGTAGGAAGGCAGTTCCGTTACATGTTCTGTTTCAACAATTTTGTTGAAGAATTCAAAGAACGAAAGGAGAACCTTGCTTTAGCACTAGATGGTCTGCAAAATGATGTCGAAGCTGCTGAAAGGAATGCTGAAGAAATTAAGAAAGGTGTCAAAAAGTGGCTGGAAGATGCAAACAACGAAATTGAAGGTGCGAAGTCTTTGGAAAATGAAATAGGAAAAAATGGCAAATGCTTTACTTGGTGTCCAAACTGCATGCGACAATTCAAGTTAAGCAAGGCACTGGCCAAGAAGTCGGAGACTTTCAGAAAACTTTTAGAAACAAAGTTTACAAAAGTGGCCCACAAAGCTCCTCCTCAGCCCATAGAATTTCTTCCATCAAAGGAATTCACGCCCTCAGAATCTTCAAAAGAAGCTTTCAAACAGATTATGAAAGCTCTCAAAGATGACAACGTCAATATGATCGGACTGTACGGCATGGGAGGGGTGGGTAAAACCACCCTGGTGAAAGAAGTAGGCAGGAGAGCCGAAGAGTTGCAGCTGTTTGATAAAGTTTTGATGGCTACGGTGTCGCAGAATCCAAATGTCATAGGCATCCAGGATCGACTGGCAGATAAGTTAGGTCTGGATATTAAAGAAAAGAGTAAAGAAGGGAGAGCAGATCGATTATGGCAGAGACTGAAGCAAGTGGAGAAGATGCTTATAACCCTAGATGATGTTTGGAAACATATTGACTTGAAAGAAATAGGGATCCCATTTGGTGATGATCACAGGGGTTGTAAAATTCTTCTAACAACTCGTCGTACAAATGTATGTTCTTCTATGGAGTGCCAGCAAAAAGTGTTCTTAAGAGAATTACCTGAAAAAGAAGCATGGGATTTATTCAGAATCAATGCAGGTTTACGTGATGAGGACTCTACCTTGAACAAAGTGGCAAGGGAGGTTGCGAGAGAATGCCACGGCTTGCCTATAGCACTTGTGACAGTGGGAAGGGCTCTAAGAGAAGAATCTGCTGTTAAGTGGAACAGAGTGTCTAAACAACTCAAAAACTCTCAATTTCCGGACATGGAACAAATTGAAGAAAAAAATGCATATGCATGTCTTAAGTTGAGCTACGATTATTTGAAGACCCAGGATACCAAGTTATGTTTCTTGCTATGCTGTTTATTTCCAGAAGATTACAACATTCCAATCGAGGACTTGACGAGATACGCAGTTGGCTATGGTTTCCATCAAGATGGGGAGCCCATTGAAGATGCAAGGGAACAAGTTCATGTGGCAATCAAAGACCTCAAAGCTTGTTGTTTGTTGCTGGGCACTGAAACTGAAGAACATGTGAGAATGCATGACTTGGTTCGTGATGTTGCTATTCAGATAGCATCATCAGAAGAATATGGATTCATGGTAAAGGCAGGCATTGGGTTGAAGGAGTGGCCAATGAGCAATAAAAGCTTTGAAGGTTGTAAAACAATTTCGTTAATGGGCAATAAACTAGCAGAACTTCCTGAAGGGTTGGTATGCCCACAGCTCAAAGTTCTATTACTAGAACTGGATGATGGTATGAATGTTCCTCAGAGGTTTTTTGAAGGGATGAAAGAAATTGAAGTTTTGTCTCTGAAGGGAGGGTGTTTGTCATTGCAATCACTTGAACTCTCAACGAAACTTCAATCGTTGGTGTTGATCAGGTGTGGATGCAAGGACCTCATTTGGTTGAGAAAGATGCAGAGACTTAAGATTCTTGTTTTTCAGTGGCGCTCAACCATTGAAGAATTACCTGATGAAATAGGAGAGCTCAAGGAGTTAAGGTTGTTGGATGTGAGAGGTTGTCAAAGGCTAAGAAGGATCCCTGTGAATTTGATTGGAAGGTTGAAGAAGTTAGAAGAGCTGTTGATTGGGGAATACAGCTTTCAGGGATGGGATGCTGTTGGATGTGACAGCACAGGAGGAATGAATGCAAGCCTAACAGAACTAAATTCGTTGCCTCAATTAGCCGTATTATCATTGAGGATACCGAAGGTTGAATGCATTCCCAGAGATTTTGTTTTTCCAGTTAGCTTGCGCAAATATCATATAATATTAGGGAATGTTGATGGATATTATACAATGTTTGGGGATCGCTACCCAACCTCCTTAATTTTGGGTGGTACATCCTTAAATGCGAAGACATTTGAGCAATTGTTTTTACATAAATTAGAATCTGTAGACGTGTGGCGTTGTGGGGATGTTTTCACTCTGTTTCCAGCAAGATTGCAGGAAGGTTTAAAAAATCTAAAGGAGGTGATTGTTCACAGCTGTAAATCATTGGAAGAGGTATTTGAATTGGGTGAGGAGAAGGAGCTGCCGCTGCTGTCATCTTTAACCAAGTTACAGATGTCAGGTTTACCTGAGCTCAAATGCATATGGAAGGGGCCCACCAGACATGTCAGCCTCCAAAGTCTTAATATTCTGAGTTTGAATTCTCTCGACAAACTGCCATTTATCTTCACACCGTCCCTCGCTCGAAGTCTGCCAAAGCTAGAAAGCCTTAGCATAAGTAAATGCGGTGAATTGAAGTATATTATCAGAGAAGAGGATGGTGAAAGGGAAATAATTCCAGAGTCTCCTTGCTTCCCAGAATTAAAAACTCTCGACATATCTTACTGTGATAAACTGGAATATGTCTCTTTGTCTCATAACAGAGATGGCATCATCAAGTTCCCTCAACTAAGAGAATTGTCTCTTGGGCTCAGATCAAATTACAGCTTTTTAGGTCCAAGGAATTTTGATGCTCAATTGCCTTTGCAAAACTTAGCCATTAAAGGCCACGAAGAAGTGGGTAATTGGTTGGCACAGCTACAAGTACGTAATTTATATTTCTCCACTAATTTAAATTGTCAATTGCGATAATTTATTCTTTCTTCCTCCCAATTTCTAAAAGTAAAGTAATTGATAAATGCTTATTTTTATTTTTTTATGATTTGTTTTTTTATCTAAACATATATAAATATAAGAAACTTAACTGCCTCATTGTTGTCTGCGTTATTAAAAATTAATCATATGGAAGAACATATTATCTGTTAGATTTAACTGCCTCATTTGAAATATATTATCTGTTAGATTTAACTGCCTCATGGTTTACGTAATTTATATTATCTGTTAGATTTATTCTTTCTTCGTCACTGCTTATTTTTTTGTTTTATCTAAACATATATAAATATAAGAAACTTAATACCAACAATTAATCATAGAAATCATATTAGCTTATTTTGTGTTCAAATATTTAATTCAATTAAAATATCTTTAAAAATTTATTAACTTTATAACTAAAATAAAAATATTAGTTACTATTTTTATTTTTATTTTTATTTTTTACATGAAACTAATTATTAGGAGTTGTAGTAACCTTTTTTCGCAAAAATCTAATTATTATTTAACTTGTCTCTAATTAAGAAAAAAACTGAAACAATAATATGTAATCTCTAAAAAGTATGTAATCCTGTTTTTTCTTTTTTTTTCTCCTATTTATACATCATATAAATTGTTTTTATGAGAGTGAAAAAATATAATATTGTTCTCTGATAAGATGGTCGTCCATGGGCAGCAAAACGGCTTCTTACAAAGATTAGAATCTGTACAAGTGGACGATTGTGGGGATGTTCGCACTCCGTTTCCAGCAAAATTGCTGCGAGCTTTGAAAAATCTAAAGAGTGTGGAAATTGAGGACTGCAAATCATTGGAAGAGGTATTTGAATTGGGTGAGCCTTATGAAGGAAGCACTGAGGAGAAGGAGCTGCTGTCATCTTTAACACGGTTACGGCTGTCATGTTTACCTGAGCTCAAATGCATATGGAAGGGGCCTACCAGCCATGTCAGCCTCCATAGTCTTACTCTTTTGAATTTGTATTCTCTCGACAAACTGACATTTATCTTCACACCGTCCCTGGCTCGAAGTCTGCCAAAGCTAGCAGGCCTCTACATAAATAATTGCGCTGAATTGCAGCATATTATCAGAGAAGAGGATGGTGAAAGGGAAATAATTCCAGAGTCTTCCGGCTTCCCAAAATTAAAAAAAATCTTCATAGAAGACTGTGGTAAACTGGAATATGTCCTCCCTGTCCCTGTCCCTGTGTCTCCAAGCCTTCTGAACCTGGAAGAGATGCGGATTTTTAAAGCTCATAATTTAAAGCAAATATTTTACAGTGTAGAAGGAGATGCACTCACCACAGATGGCATCATCAAGTTCCCTAAGCTAAGACAATTGTCTATTTCAAATTGCAGCTTCTTTGGTCCAAAGAATTTTGCTGCCCAATTGCCTTCCTTGCAATATCTAAAAATCAATGGCCACAAAGAATTGGGAAATTTGTCTGCACAGATCCAAGTACGTCCTTTATATTTCTCCAATAATTTTTTTCCTTTTTAATTTAAATTGTCAACTTCAGTACATGTTGATTTCTTCCTTTAAATTTCTGAAACTGAAGCAATTGATAAGTGGAGATAAATCCTTTAGCCATCCACTAAATTGAAAAGGAGCTTTCTAACTGTATCATTCCCTGTCTCTTGATGGAGGGCTTAAGAAGTAAGAAATTAATTATTGTAATGAAATCCTACCTAGATTTTTCAATCTTTATGCTTTACCAGTTTGAGTGAAATTGAGGCTCTTCCCCCAATTAATGGAAGTATTTGAAGAGGAAGATAAACCTCCATCTGCTAATATTGAGTTGTTTGTTTCAGTCCTGCAGCTTATGATTTCATATTCCCATGCCTTGTTGCCATGTCTACTTCTATCCTTTTGTTGATAAGTTTTTTTGCTGAAGTTTATATGGACAATTCGTTCATCTATTTACCAAAATTATATAGTTCAAAAGTGCACAAAATTTCTTTTGATGCAGGGGTTCACAAATTTGAAAACATTACGCTTGGAATCCCTGCCTGACATGAGTTGTATATGGAAGGGTCTTGTGCTGAGCAAATTGACTACTTTGGAGGTAATCTATCTGGATAAAAATTAGACAAGTTTGTCCACTAAAACAACTTTGCACGTAATAAAAAATGTTTTTTATACAAAAGTACATCAAATAACTTCACAAAAAAATTATTAACATATCTTTAAAAATTTATTAACTTTATAACTAAAATAAAAATATTAGTTACTATTTTTATTTTTATTTTTTACATGAAACTAATTATTAGGAGTTGTAGTAACCTTTTTTCGCAAAAATCTAATTATTATTTAACTTATCTCTAATTAAGAAAAAAACTAAAACAATAATATGTAATCTCTAAAAAGTATTTAATCCTGTTTTTTTCTTTTTTTTTCTCCTATTTATACATCATATAAATTGTTTTTATGAGAGTTAAAAAATATAATATTGTTCTCTGATAAGATGGCCGTCCATGGGCAGCAAAACGGCTTCTTACAAAGATTAAAATTTGTACGAGTGGACGATTGTGGGGATGTTCGCACTCCGTTTCCAGCAAAATTGCTGCGAGCTTTGAACAATCTAAAGGAGGTGATTGTTGACAGCTGTAAATCATTGGAAGAGGTATTTGAATTAGGTGAGCCTGATGAAGGAAGTAGTGAGGAGAAGGAGCTACCGCTTCTGTCATCTTTAACAGAGTTACGGCTGTCATGTTTACCTGAGCTCAAATGTATATGGAAGGGGCCATCTAGACGTGTCAGCCTCCAAAGTCTTAATCGTCTGAATTTGGAGTCTCTCAACAAACTGACATTTATCTTTACACCGTCCCTCGCTCGAAGTCTGCCAAAGCTAAAAAGACTTTACATAAGTAAATGCGGTCAATTGAAGCATATTATCAGAGAAGAGGATGGTGAAAGGGAAATAATTCCAGAGTCTCCTGGGCAGGATGGTCAAGCTTCACCTATCAACGTTGAGAAGGAGATAGTGCTTCCTAATCTAAAGGAGTTGTCGCTAGAACAATTATCAAGTATTGTCTGTTTTAGTTTCGGATGGTGTGATTATTTCTTATTCCCTCGTTTGGAGAAGTTGAAGGTCCATCAATGTCCAAAGCTGACCACAAAATTTGCTACTACACCAGATGGTTCAATGAGTGCTCGCTCAGAGGTGCTGCTGATTTAACTTTATTTCTTGCCTCTCTTTTAGTGTGTTTGTTTCTTGTTTCTCTCAATAATAAGATTTACAAGTTAAAAGAGCATGCCATGCTTGGATTGGTTTACAGGTATCTGAAGTAGCTGAAGATTCAAGCATTAATAGAGAGTGGACCAGAAATAAAGGGTGGAAAGAAGTATAAGAAGAAGAAGAGGAAGATGGTGATGGTGATGGTGATGGTGATGGTTAATAGTCCTCGATCCAGAAGTAAGGGCGTATGTTTGCATGCCCATTTGTGTTTCTTTTGGTTTAATGTGTGGACTTTCATGCGTTCTCCATTATACGACTTGAGTATTTTCTGCATCAGCATGTTTTCTCTGTCAGTTTGATGTTCTGTTTCTATTGCATAATGCATTTTTAAAATGTTATTGAATATATTTGGGCATTCAAATCTCCAGATGACTGAGACTTGATGCTGAACTCTTTGTTCAAAAGTTTGATACTGATATCATGTTTTCCTGGCAGAGCAATCTTATGTTCAATGGTTTTTTCGAGCAGATACCTTGCTGGCTTTCGCTAATTTTCTCTTTTCTTTGTAATTTTTTGATGAATTTCTCTTTTCTTTCTCAACCTCAAGAATTAAAATAAAAGTAAAATAAAGTTTTGAATCAAAAAGTGTAATTTCTAAACTAACAGGGCCAAAAAGAAAATTTATCAAAATTACAAGGCATGGAGGCGATGGCACAATTTGTATTTTTAAGGCCTTCTATTTTTATTTTTTTCATGTTTTAATTTTTATCTTTTTATTTTTTCTCAAATAATATAATCGATTTCTTTTTTGTAAAGTCAAGCACCAAACCAATGGTGTGGCTTTTTAATTAGTTCTAGATGCTCATTTAAAATTACCAACTTCAAATTCTAATTAACATAGCATTGAAAGATCATTTAAAAAAAAAAAAAGTAAATGATCAAAAGCAAAAAAAAAAAAGGCAAAGTTGACATCATATGTTTTTTTAAAAAAAATTGGCTTTTTATTTGTTTCAATTTTGATCTTCTCATTTTCAATTTCTTACAAACAACAATTTTTTTTTCTAAAATTGAGTATCGTTCTAATATCAAGATGTTTTATTTATTGAGAGCAAGATAACCATAAAAAAGATAAATAAAAATACATTTTTCATCTCAAATCTTAATCAATTCATCATCAAAGATCACTAAATAAAAAAAGGATAAAAAAATAAAAAGTAAATATTGTGTGAATTCACAATATTTTTTCTTGGAGATTATATTATTTCAGTCGATCTCTTTTAGGTTTCTATTAATATATTTATTTATTTTATGTTTTTTTTAAATAATGAATAGGTAAGTTATATCTAACTAATAATATAACACATTGCAACCTACATCCACATATACTAAAAAGACACTCACTATAGCCATATTAGTAGTTATTTGACTCTCACTTTACTATGGGTCAGAAATGTATTTTAGCAAAATAAATAAATATGAATGCTTTTCAAATGTATTTTTAACAACAAAAAAAACCTAATCATAAATACAAAATAAAGGTATTGATGTGTTTATTTAACTTACTTTGCTATGGGTCAGATAATATTTTCCAACACAAAAGAATGGATGTATAAGTGTTGTTAATGTATTTTTTGATATCAAGAGAGAAAATATAATTGTGAATAAAAAAAGTTGATGTTTACATATAATAAAATAAATTGGGGATCATATATGTTAATAAATACAAAAATAATTGTTAATGCAACGCGCCACATGTAGGAAGTTAATTTTTAATGTAGTAGAAAAATAGTACGGTGTTTCAAATGCATTTTATTGTATCATGATTCTCTTAATTGAGAAATGTGAAACAAAATAAAAAAAGGACAAAAATATTATATTTCAGCCGACCTCTTTTAGGTTTCTATTAATATATTTATTTATTTTATGTTTTTTTTAATAATGAATAGGTAAGTTATATCTAACTAATAATATAACACATTGCTTCCTACATCCACATATACTAAAAGACTTACTATAGTCATATAAGTAGTTATTTAACTCGCACTTCGCTATGAATCACAAAATTGTTTTTAGCAAAAAAATAAATTTCTATGCTTTTCAATTGCTTTTTTAACAAAAACAAATCCTAATCATAAATACAAAAAAAAGTATTGATGCGATTATTTAATTCACTTTGCTACGAGTTAGATAATTTTTTGAACGCAAAAGAAAAAATATATAAATGTTGTTAATGAATTTTTAAAAATCAAGAGAAAATTATAATTGTGAATAAAAAAGTTGATGTTTACATATAATAAAAATAAAGTAAGGACCATAAGTGTTCATAAATATAAAAAATAGTTGTTAACGCATCGTGCCACATATAGGATCTTAAGTTAATTTTTAATGTAGTAGAAAAATGGGACATTGTTTCAAGTGCATTTCATTGTATTACGATTCTCTTAATTGAGAAATGTAAAAAACAAATCTTACAAAAATATGAACTAATAAATTAATAAAGAGTTGTTAATGCCAATCAAATTATAAAATAAAATGATAATCATTTTCATAAAAGTAAAAGTAAAAAATACATAAATATGATACTTAACCTTAACTTTCATCTTCATGCACACTTTTCTCCTTCTTCTTCTTTTTTATCTTAAAGGTCATTTTTTCTTACCAAGAACAAATAATTCTTATTTTTATAAACACGTCATGAAAATAAAGTTTATTCATATAAAATATAAAAAAAACATATAGATGAATTGGAATAATTTTTTCTAGATATTAAATACATAAAAGATAAGTAAAAGATATCCACTATTTAAAAAAAACTAAATAAACAATCTAAATATTTAGAGAGAAAAGTATTAATTTAAATATAAATTCAAAACTTCATTAAAAATACATAAAAAAATATCAATTAAGAAAACAAAATTAGAAAAAAAATAGAAATAGATCAAGTGTTTTTGGCCTAGTAAGTCGCGCCTACACATCAAGTCCATTTTAAAAAGGGTTGGTACGTATGGGCCTTTTTATTTGAAAATGCTCCAAATGTTTTTGAAAAAAAAATAAAGAAAAGCGACGTGTCACCTACCGAGACTTTCCTGTTCTTGACCATTGGAGAGGTGACTAGAAAATTAAGCAGGGTGGGTTTTGACCTAAAAATGCAAATTTAAACAAAGTTCACACCAAAACACCTAAAAATGGTCTTTATAATGTAATAAACCAATAAAACAGCCCAAAAACCATAACTTTTTTGGCAATTTCAAGAGCAAAAAACATTTCAATGGAACTCTCTTCATCAAATGAAACTCATTAAAACAAAAATCGACCATTTTTATGGTGAAAATTAGTGCCAACTGAGACTGTAAAACCCCGGGTAATATTATTAATATTAATAAAAGTTAAGATTATGAAAAATGAGGGAAAGTGATAAATTAAATTATAAGAATGATGATATATTCGAGAATCTGAATTGAAATGTTTTGTTCGAGTGTTAAAATATATATAAAAAATAAATATAAATAAATAAACATGAAAATATGAATAAAATTTTTATGGAAATGAATTTCATGAAACTGAAAGTACTAACAAGTAACTGAGTGAAATTTGAAATAACCTGGATAAAATTTGGTATAAAAAGGCGTCAGGATTCATGAAATTTTACCAAAAAATCATAAAATTTACTATTGAAGAATATAGAAAGTATTTTTAAAAAGTTAAATAATTATATGTGTGTATGGGGAAGAAAAAACTGAGGGACGTGGAAGGTATTTAAAAAAAAAGAGTTCATTATATATATATATATATGAGTGCAAGTGAGTGTGTAGGAAACAAAAAAAAAAAAACTTGCTTTTTCAAAGAGAAGGAAGCATTCGGTCAGGAGAGGAAAAACAAATTCAAACAAGGAAAATTTCTCAATTTAAAAGTGTTAAAGCTTTGATTATTACTTGGTAAGATGTCCTCACACTTTTAAATAACATTCTTGAAGAATTTATGTTTTAAATTGATTGAACTTTATGAAATGAGGAATTAGGGTTCATGATAAATTTTAGAGAAAATTACCATTGATTGTGAAATTGTGTTAAGAGTATTGAAGTGAGTAGAG
>Ga0325411_1003615_pt1 | contig 17473 bp, 11 predicted proteins | sample PopdelMetagenome_13_FD_206181 | JGI IMG/M metagenome (GOLD analysis project Ga0325411, IMG submission 206181) | Populus deltoides microbial communities from Bellville, Georgia, United States - Xylem-PdIQD-R4 | ecosystem: Host-associated > Plants > Phyllosphere > Stem > Wood/Secondary xylem...
CAAAGGTTTCTGTAACATCAACTCCTGGTGCAAAGAGTGTTCTTCATCTTTCGGTCGACTTAATCAACTCAGCCATGACATTATTTAAAAAGTTGCACACAGATCTTCTTCGAGGAGATATATAAAAAAAAGGTTGATGTTAATTGAGTCGCCACGAGCTAAATTGAATCATGCATAGTCAGAACCATGAGGGACATTTGGTGTTGGATCATTTCACAGTATTGCATGCTCTCCATCAATTGTTGATATCCATCCTTGAATCAGTCCAGGGATGAATAATTATGTTTCCACCATTTATATATATTTGTCAACAGCATATATAGAACCACATTTATCATCATAATTAGTCCCCGTAGTTGCCATAAAGTAAAATAATGCTACAGAATCTAATCTATGTGAAATTACAAATGAGCAGACTTTGTGATGGACTCCTTTAGCTGCTGGTGAAAAGTGGCTGCATGAAAATAACAAATTAGTTAAAAGGGTGAATGTTATAAAAAGATCACCAATATCAAACCTGTTTGAGAGTGTTGGTGTGGTTGTTTTTTAAAGTGTTTTTTACTTAGAAATATATTAAGATAGTTTTTTTAAAAAATTATTTTTGAAATCAGCACATTAAAATGATCTAAAAACACTAAAAAAAATATTAATTTAAAAAAATAAAAAAATTTAAATCTTTTTAAAACACTTTTAAAACATAAAAACAAGATTTTAGATGTTAATCAGATATCAGTGGCATAAACAAATATTAAAATGAATCGAAACATAATAATAAGATTTTTAAAAAAAAAATTTATTTTTTGTTTTGTTATCAAGGTCGGAGATTACTCCACAATAAGATAAAAAGATATTAAAAAAATTATTAATAGTTCTGAATAAAAGTTTTTGGCTCTTATAAATATAGATACATTGGCATATAAAATCTTATTTCTTTCCATTCACAATATTTATCAGTAATTGCTCTCACAACATATCACTTCGAAAACAATTTTTGATTGGATGGCTCTGTCATGTCATGGCACGGTGGACCACACGTGGAGCTCTTGATCTTTTCTAGAAGATCACTCCACAAATGATCATCTGTTGCAAGGATGAGAAAGGGACATCTTTAATGAGAAAATTAAGGTTTCTGTTCAAAATCATTTTAAGTATAAGCCAATCTCGTTGTGTTTATATATACACACACAAACACACACGCATACTTAGGTATAGCTTGTAATTCACATATTTTTTTAAAATAAAAAAATTATATATATAAGTTTTTTCAATTTATTTTTATAATTAAAAAATTTTTAAGTAAAAATAAAAAATTTTATACATATATATAATTAAATAAATCGATAACTATGTTAGTAAATGAAAAAAAAACCATAAAAAATAACTAAAAAAAATTAAGAGGCAAATGTAGATTATATTTTCTAAATTTATTTATTAAAATAATTTTTTTCAAACAAATGATAATAGAAATAAAGATATAAATTAAATTGATTGAATAATATAAAAGGGGAAAAAACACCATGCAAGGCTGCACATACTAAAAATATTATTCGAAAATATTTTTTTTTATTTTCAAAAATAAATTTCATCTATAAAAAAGATAAAAAAAAATATATATAGATGAATCAGAAAAACTCTTCAATATTTAAATGTAAAAAAAATATTATCATTTAAAAGAGGCTCTCTAAACAAAATGAAAAATAGAAGAGGATATTAATCTAAATATATAAAATAGAAGAAAAAAACCATATAAAAAAACATTAATTTTAAAAAATAATTTAGAAAAAAAAAAAGAAGAAAAAAGCAAAGGTCAAACGTATTAGGCCTAGTAAGGTAGACTAGCTCGCATGAACCATTTCGTTAGGGCCCACATGCGAGCTTTCCTTGGCAGGCTTGCATGACTGGGCTCTTATTTTGTTTTTAATCATAACTGGAGCGAATGACATGTCCTCCTTCACCAAATGTTTTTGAAAAAAAAAATCAGACAATGCGTCGTTTGATTTGCCCAAATGCTAGCCACTGTGGTGCCCAAAAAATTAGGGCTTATGTTTTTTTACCTCAAAACCTATTTTTTAACTCATTGTTTTTACCCAAAACACCTTAGTGACTATGATAAACTTATTCATGGCCTAAAAAACCAAAAACTTGTCCTAAAAACTAAAATTAACCCGAAATCAATAATCAAATCAAGCATAGATCTGATTTTTCATGAACTTTAAAGGTTAAAAAAACACTTAATATGAACTTCCTTCATCATATGGAACCACTTGACACAAACATTGACTGTTTTAGCAGCATAAATCAGTGTCGACAATATTTTTCTCTCTCTATTACTAGAATCCGACGATCTCTCTCATCTCTCAAGTAGGGACTAAAAAGTAACAAAAATAAAATTTTGCACTAAAATGGAATTTGAAAAACATTGAGGCACAAAATCGTATAATTTGTGTTATTTTAAAATTTTAAGGACCAAAATGTTCTTTCTCGAAACTTTTGACACGGCACTCATGTTTGACGCCTTTTTAAATTCTGGTTCATATTCTTTCAATTCCACCATTGCCTAAGAGATCCAAATCAATTGGCCTTCAATGACGATCAAATCACCCAAAATAAAACTTTAAAGACCAAAATAATTGTTTAAAAAATAAACAGGGTCATCCATAGTGTTTTGTGAGGGGATGAATAGTGCGGTTGCATAGTATTCACCCTACACGTTGTTGCTACCTAATTTTTTATCCATGTTTTTGATAAATTTTTTGAAAAAAACAACAAAAATCCCAAAAAATACATTCTAGATATATTTGCATCGTTTTTAGCATTTTCAACGTCATCTCAAAATAATTTAAATTTTTAAAGGTATTTTGAACGCGTTCAACTTTTAACGCGTTAATTTTACAATCACTGATTTTTCTTATTGAGTCAATGTTGGTATTGTTTTTTTTTCAAAATAAATTCAAAAGATTTGAAGGACCAATGTGATTGTGGCCAAGCCACACTTCTCCTAGAAATACCAGTCTACAGTAGGAAAAAAAGAGGGGGAGCAAATTTTGAAACAGGAAAAGAGAGCAAAAGGGGAATCACAAAACAAAAACCCTAAACCTAAATCATTTTCTTCTTTCTTGGCCGCTCCCCTCTACCAGCCGCCGCCTCCTGAACTTTTGGTTTTCGGGCTCCCAACTCCCTCAACCACTTCTCCCTCTCCAGCCAACCAAAGCTTTTCCTTTCCCTTGGCCAAACCTAAACGACAACAACCAGTACGCTCGGGTTTCCTAGTAATCTTCAATCAAATACTAGGTGGCGACTCCCAAAACAAGCAAACGAACAAAAATCACCATCAACGTCGCGTGGGGGATGTGCAACAGAATGGCGACTCCACTGGGAAAGGAATTGTTTCTGACAATATTGGACTAAGCTTTGTGTTTTTGATGTGTTTGAGTTTTTTGTGTTTTGTCTTATTTTATTTATGTTTTATCAATGCATCGTATATAATTGCCTCATGCATCACGTCTTTATTTTTGAAAGCACACACAAGCTTCTAAGCTGACTATTAGTCAGGGTTCAGATGCGTGAAACACCCAACTCATATCTGAGTGCCTGCTTGGTAATGGTGGGTATACGTGCCTTAACCATTTCTCATAACGCCCCTATACTGTCTTTACGAAGATCGTCACTGGGCAGATATGAGACCAGGTAGAAAACCTACCCACGTTCACATAATGAATAGAACTTGTCCTTAGGTTGTATGTGTTATCTTGATTTGCATCAAGGCAAACCCTTCTTGAAGCATCTTGAACTCAAGACTTGTGGGTGACACAATGACTCACTCAAGAAATTTTTATTGTAGAGCAAAGCAAGAATCAAGATTCTTGTTTCATCATGCAAGAGTTACGATCATATGTCACCCTTTGAAAAACGAGTTTATCATATAGATTACATATTCATACATTTATCATGCATGCACCGGTTGATAAGTAGGTTCCCCCATATAATCTCAATTATACCTTATTGAAAAAAAAAAGATGGAAAATGAAGAAAAAGGTTAGAGAGAGGCTTATTGTCAAAAAAAAAAATTGAGAGCAGTAAAGATGAAGTAGCTAGACTCATGAATATGCTTGAACAAGTGTTGAACATCAATAAGGGAAAGGGAACATCTACACAGCCTCCTGTGGAAATACTGTCAATCCATGCCCCACACAAGGAAAACATAATTGACTTTTCTCCTCAGTACTCCACCAGTAGAAGCCATAAACACTGAAGTGGCATCGTTTCTCCTTCATCCAGTAATGAACAACAACAACAATGCCTTCAGCCATCAACACATGACAACCGTTGTTTTTCTTCAGATGCATTGTTAATTGTTCACTGCCTCTACATCTACTTTCAATAGCATCCAACAGCTACTAGCCTTTCGTGCCTTGTGCATTGGCCTTCTTTGAATTCACCTCCACCATGAGCTTCATTCTCGTCCCGTAATATAAGATGTTGATCTAAAAAATAGGAGCAGATATTGAACTTCTAAGTGGCAGAGCTCTCTCTACATAGATTTGTTTGTGGATCTGACAGTGGAGAATACAAGAGGGAATGTAGTAGGTTCAGACTTTATGAAAATTTCCCTCACCAGTGGTAGCACCAAAACATTGTAGTAGGTTGAAAAGCCAGACTTGATCTGAAAAACAGAGCAGACATTGATCTTCAATATAGCAGAGCTCTCTCTACAGAGATCTGTTTGCGAATCTGTTAGTGGGGAATATAAGGGATGTAGTAGTTTTAGAAGCTATGAAATTTACTCCATTAATTTCAGCACCAAAACACTGAAGTAGGCAGAAGAGACAGACATGGCAAGAAAAACAGGAGTAGCATCAAACTTCAAAAGAGTAGAACTTTATTTGCAGAGGTCTATTTGTGGATCTGCCAGTGGGGAATCCAAGGAGTGGTGTAGTAGTGTTAGATCATTTATAATTATCTCCCACTAGTGTCAGCATCAAAACACAAAAGTAGGGAGAAAAGACAAACTTGGGCTGAGAAATAGGAAGAAGACCGAAACTTCAACAGAGCAAAACTCCCTCTACAGGTGTCTGTTTATTGTACTATCAGTGAGGAATCGAAGATAAGATAAAAGGAGTTTTAGATTCATTAGGTTCTCTTTAGTAGAGACACCGCGTGATCCTACAAGTTGGCAATGGTGGTGCTGCATGTTTCCGTATGCTGTCAAGATTACCTAGTTGTTGGAAAGTTTCCAACAATCTTCAAACAACCACAACAACATTGGAAGATTGACATGATGTTGTGAGGATTGCTGAAAGAGGTGAACAAGCTATCATGATGGGAAAGATTGAAGGTTCTGCCAAGGATTCCAGAACAATGATAGGAGATGAATCAGAAGATGACACTCAAGATGAGAAACCTTAGTTATGTGGGTCAGTCAAGTCTCACTGTAGCATCAACTGCTCAAATGTCTTTGCCAAAATGGACATACCTAGGCCACTTGAGTTTATTTACCAACATTTGTTAGATTCCAGACTTTTTGCTTGACTCTGTCAAATCCCATGCAACCATCGTTTCCTATGTGGTATAATCCGGACAAGAGATTTGAATATCATGGTGGGGTCCCCAACCATTTCAATCGAACAGTTGCGAGAATGTCAAGAATCGAGTTGGAGGTTGGTGTTTAAGAGGCAACTTAAGTTTGTGAAAGATGGTGCCATCGATTATATTGTCACCACAACATCCTCAGAATGACAAGTGATCAAAAATACTTGGTAGAACACAGATATTGCTAGAAAAGTTGATTCAAGAAGGTTGTTTAACTATCAATAATTTTGTTATGGATTTTTGCCATTCTGCATTTTGTTTTGGAATCACATCTCATCCTTTAATGAAACATGTCTCTTCTTTATCTCTTTGTTGTTATGAAATCATGAGAAGTCTTTTTCAAAGGGTATTTTGACAAAATATTTTGATTAAACTCCAAAATACAAAATCAAGGCTAATCAATCATGAAAGATTAAAGTGTTTTGGTTGCAGAAATGACTCGATGTTTGTTGAAATAACATGGGGTGACCAAACAAATTTTAAGCTCACACATGAAATTGAACCACATACCATATAGCTAAGTTTTAGAAGTATGCATAATGACACGTAGTGGATTCAGTAGTTAGAGACTCGTGAATCATGATTCTTACAAAATCAACATCATTACACTGGATGAGGTTAAAATTTATCGGTTCTAACCGCCCTTGCTTGAAATGAGAAAAGGCCATCTTTTGATATCCCCTCACTTTCTAAAGATATTTATCCTTTGCAAACCCATTTTGAGCCTATAAACTATTTCTTTTAAAAAAAAACCCTAACTAGGATCACACCCCACACTAGAGGCAAATAAGAGATTTTTGTTAGCAAAGATGAAGACAATGTTAGAGTCAATGGATAAAGGGAAGTCTTAGAACAAAAGTCCAATGATTTAGAAAAGGCTAAAAGAAAGGAACCATAGACTGAAGGCATGTAAGAAAACTTTGAGGAAGGCTATGAAAAAAAAGTGGAATGGCCTGCACTTAAAGGCAAGTCAAAGATTAAGGAAGGCGAACACCTATCAAGTCTAGGAAAGGAAAAAAAAAGTTTCAATCAAGGAAAGAGCCAACAAACACCAAAAGTTAATACCAGAAAAAATACGAGTTACAAACATTGTCTTTTGGTATCAATGATAAAGCCTCTAATGTCTTCAAATGATTAGATTGATTATTCATCAAAGAAAAAGTTGGATTTGTATTATGACTCATGTTAAGAGCATTCTGATCTTTAAGGTTAACAAGGTTATATGCCACTTCCTCTACAAAGACAACAAGAGAAAGAGAATTGATGAATAATTGACGCTGATCCTAGGTCTTTGAAACCCTCAAACACCTTTTGAGCCTGTGAAATTTCTTTCTTTCATAGTCATAAACCATTGCCTACATTACGTGTTTCTAAAAGCCCTTTTTTATCAAGTAAGCAATTTGAACAGATAAATGGCGCTCTCAAAACTTATAGAGCTTTTCTATAAAAGTCGTGACTTCATGAATTAAGCTACTGGTTATTGTGCATGTTAATAAAATAGGTGCTTGAAAGAAAACAAACTTTCTTGATAAATTCTCGAGTTTTGACTTGAGACTCTTGTTTTCCTTGAAATTCACAGAAGGTCACCTCATCACAGACCATCAAATGATATACCCCAGATCAAAGATTAAAATTGACACAAAGAACCATAGAAAAAACTATTTTAATCTTACAACGGGTTAATTTCTGTTTTTGAAATACAAGACAATCAAATGACTCTATTGAATTGCGTGTGTTGGATCTTTGACCGAAGAAGCTTGATTTTCAAAAATACTTTCAAAAAGTTAACATATCTCTGATTTTATTTTAACAATTAGACTTGAATAGACATGATCTTTAAAATAGGGGAGTTGATTCCAAAACAAGAAAGATTGTTAAACAAGAAGAACATCGATCAAATTTGCAAAATCCTTGACAGAAATGACATCAACACTTCTCAACACTCATAGGGGCAATACAATGGACCTTGAGAAGGAAAAGAAACAGTATTTAGATCAGCTAGGGGACAAAGAAAAATGGTTAAATGATGAATCAGTGAATTGAGGACAATGTGGTTTAAAGAAAGATAATCAATGAACGAGCACATTGAGATCACACTAGGGCAATATTGTTTAAACACAGTCAAGATCTAGTGAACTCCAGTAGCAAATGAGAGTGGCGTTGCACTTGAAGGACATCTTTATCTAGGTTTAACCTCTTAAACATGGCTACCAACCGATTTGGACACCAGATTAAATGAAAATGAATGTTGAATAAATGCACACCACTAAGACTGATTGTGGAACAATGATGCACTTAAAGGACATCTTCATATCTTTATGTTGGGTTACCCTTTGACACATGGCTAGGACTCCTGACAGATGTTATCGCGTGAGTGCATTTGAATGAACATCGAAAGGATGCACATCACCAAGACTGATTGTGGGACCATCTACTTTGAAGCCAAAAGACGCACTTCACTGCATGAATATGGGTGATAAAAGAAACATCATTGATGATGTTAATGTATTTCTTTTCATAATCTGATTAGACAAGCTGAGAGGAATTCGTAGAGAAGAAAATTGAGCATACATCAATGAGCCTTTTATGACAAGCTATGAGATGCATATCTGGATAACTAGATAGTTTCCAAGAAGGTTGATGATAACATATACTTAAAGAGTATTTTTTTAACTGGAGGCAAGTCCATGACTGATTAGCAATCTAAGATGAGGACGACACTAAAAAACCTCTTGATAGGTGTTGGCAGGATGCATACAGCTAAACAAAAAATAGTTCTTGAGAGAATCTTTAAAAAGCATGCCTTGTTAAGCTCCTTTATGATGAATCAAGCAACACCACACTTGGGGGCATATGGTTATGTTTGATAGATAACAAAAGTAGTAATTGTCTTGGATAACCTAGAATGGGCACTGCACTTACATTTGAGTTGAAGGTTAGCATGCGAACAAGTTAAACAGTCAGAAGAACAAATAAGGTTTTGGATAGTAAGCAACATGATGAATCAAGCAACACCACACTTGGGGGCATGGTCATCCTTGATAAATAATGAAAGCAGTAATCATCGTGGACAGCCTAGAATGGGCACTGCATTTACATTTGAGTGAAGGGTTAGCACACAAATGAGCTGGCAAATCAGAAGGACAAAAAAGATTTGGAATGCAAACAAGGGCACCCTATGATAAAGGAGCATCAGAAAAGGGGGGCCTATATTTCAAACTAGGTAAGGATACATGCATGTCATCTAACCTCAAAACATTGCATCAAATATTTTTGTTGATTTGTTACAAGAAAGATCCTCAATGAAGTCCAACGAGGTTGTGGACAAAGAAAGAATCATTAAGTTGGTAATAGCAAAGAAATCACAATTTTGAGCCTGTAATTGGAAGAAGATGAGGTAAGAAGGTCAATCATGTCATCAAGAAGAGTCTTCAGTTCGAACCCTGCCATTAGGAAGAACTGTAACACTAATTTGAGCTTTGGTTAAAGGAAATCGCCGGATGGGATTTCAGGTTAACCTATCTACAACACCGATTTGAGCTTTGGTTAAAGGGAATCACAAGATGAGATTTCAGGTTAACTAAGCTATGCACAAGAGTTTGATTCTGGTTAAAGGGGATTGCCAAATGGAATCTCAGGTTAGCCCAACCACGCAGACTTTGGTTCTGGTTAAAGAGGATCGCCAGAAGGGATCTCAGGTTAGCCCAACCACACACAAGATTTTGGTTCTAGTTAAAGGGGATCGCCATATAGTGATCTCAGGTTAGCACAACCACATACAAATTTTGGTTTTGGTCAAAGGGGATCGTCAGAAGGGATTTCAAGTTAGCCCAACCACACAGATTTTGGTTCTAGTTGAAGGGGATCGCCAAAAGGGATCTCAAGTTAGCCCAACCACACACAGAATTTTAGTTCTGGTTAAAGGGGATCGTCAAAAGGGATCTCAGGTTAGCCCAACCACACACAGGATTTGGTTCTAGTTAAAGGGGATCGCCAGATGGGATCTCAAGTTAACCCAACTATACACAGGATTTTGGTTCTGGTTAAAAGGGATCGCCATAAAGGATCTCAGGTTAGCCCAACTACACCTCGACTTTGGTTCTGGTTAAAGAAGATCGCCAGATGGGATCTCAGGTTAACCCAACCAAGCATGGAATGTAGCTTTGGTAAAAGGGAATCGCCGGATAGGATTTCAGGTTGACTGAGCTACACACCGATTTTGGTTCTGGTTAAAGGATATCGCCAGATGGGATCTTAGGTTAACCCAATCAAAAGGGCAGGTCACCCGTGAAAATAGACCAGTGTGAGTATGTGTGGGCAGGTCGCCCGTGAAAATAGACCAAGGTAAGTGTGCGTGGATTGGCCGCCCCTGAAAATATACCAAAATAAGTATGTGTAAGCAGGTTGCCCGTGAAAATAGACCAATTTTCTTCAAAATGGGCAACTCACCCAAGATAATGAGACTATTTTCTTTTAAAAAGCGAAGTCCTTGGATGAGTGGATCACTCAGTAAGCAAGGAAGACTTTTGTTTTCTTTACAAGCTTACTATGCAAAACATTGAGGAAAGTTTTTCTTCGTAAGCATTGTAAAGAGGGGGCATTTGTTGCTACTTAATTTTTTACCCATGTTTTTGATAAATTTTTTGAAAAAAAAACAAAAAACAATGAAAATCCAAAAAATACATTCTTGATATATTTGTATCGTTTTAAATTTTCAAAGGTATTTTGAACGCCTTCAACTTTTAACGCGTTAATTTTACAATCACTGATTTTTCTTATTGAGTCGATGTTGGTATTGTTTGTATTCAAAATAAATTCAAAATATTAAAAAAAAAAAAGAGTTGAAGGACGATTGTGATTGTGGCCAAGCCACATTTTCCTATAAATACTAGTTTACAATAGGGGGAAAAAAAGAGGGGGGGTAGCAAATTTTGAAACATGAAAAAGAGAGCAAAAGGGGAATCACAAAACAAAAACCATAAACCTAAATCATTTTCTTCTTCCTTGGACGCTCCCCTCTACCAGCGCCGCCTCCCGAACTTTCGGTTTTCGGGCTCCCAGCTCTCTCAGCCACTTCTCCCTCTCCAACCAACCAAAGCTTTTCCTTTCCCTTGGCCAAACCTAAACGATTCAGCCCTCTTCATTTTCCCCCAGAGACCGAGATCGTCCCTGTTTCCTCTTCTTCCCCGTTGCACCTTCATCTTCCCCTTCCCGGCCACAAATCTTCCCTCTCTTACCCGAACACCCACAAGAACCACAAACTCCAGCCATTTCCAGCACCGAACACAGCAGTGTCTCTCACTCTCCCTTCCTCTCCACTACTAACAGTAGCTCATTGTAGAAAAGAGAAAGAAATAAGAAGGGAGGCTGAAGGACAATAAAGAAGGGGCAAAAACAAAAATTTTAAGGGTGAAAGTCTCCCAACCATGGCGGCGGTGAACGACCCCGCGGGTGTAGAAATGAAGGAGGAGGAGAGAAGTCGTTGATCCAGCCATCCACATGGATGGTCTGTCGGCGGCGCGTGTAACAAAGCCATACTCCATATCCAGCAGCCCAAGCATGGCAGAACCCGCCGACCACAAGCCACAAACGCCCTGACCCTAGAGCCGTCAGCCACCTGAAGAAGAAGGAAAGAACTACAAACGGAGAAACGGGCCCGACAGATTTGAGAAGGAAAAAATAAAATCGACTACTTGTGTTTTTCTCCTTTTGCAGGTAACGATGGTCCTCACAGCCAGCAGGGAAGGGAAGGGAAGAAGAAAGCAGGCCTGATCCACCCGTTTCCAGGCATTGTCAGCACCGACGCGTGAACCCACGTGCCGCCAGTTGCGGTGGCGCGTGGAGAAGACGCGTCACCACTGTTCAGATGACCCAATGGCTTCACAACATTGTTCCTCTGACTTAGGGCTACCGGCATTATTCATGATTTTAGTTCAAGCTCTTTTTGTAAATTTAAATTGTGTAATGTGTTATTTGGATTGTTTTTAACATTGATTATTTTGTAATATTTAGTCATGGTTGTGTGTGAGTATATTACAGTAAAAAAGTGATGTGTGTGTGTTTGTATTTTTTTTTATGTATGTTATTAAATTATAAAATCAAAAGGATAAAAAAAGAATTTAATATTTTAATTTGTATATGATCAAGTATCTGAAGGACAAATAAAATCATGTTGTACTTCCCGTGAAAATATAAGAACATGTTTCTATATATATTTCGAGATTTAATAACTGATTTATTAAAGTTTTGAGAATTTGGTTAATATTTTAATTTTTAAATCACATTAAATCACCAAGCAGCTTATCTTAGGTAGGGTGTGTTCGGAGTGCTAATACCTTTCATAGCCACAACCAGTCCCCAACCCTCAAATCTGTGACAACAACCAGTACGCTCGGGTTTCCTAGTAACCTTCAATCAAATATTAAGTGGTGACTCCCAAAACAAGCAAACGAACGATAATCACCATCGGCGCCGCGCGGGGGATGTATGACACACGTCATGGTTATTAAAAACACGAGTTTATTCGTAAAATCGTACAATTTTACGAGTCAACACATATATAACATGTAAAATCAGGTTAAAAACTCAAAAATCAGCAAAACTAGTCAAAATCGCCCAAACTCAGTGAAATCAATAAAACCAAATCGATTTCACGAGTTTGACAAAAAAATTAAAAATTTTGCTAACCCCATCTCCATGAGTCCCCCGACACTCCACTCACCCCCCAGTCTTCCCTTTCCCATTTCCCAAATCTCAAGTTCTCAAGTCTCAACAAGCAGCAGCGTAGCTTGTTCCACTCTCAACTCACAAGCAGCGGCATAAGTCATAAGCACTCACGAGCAGCGCAGCAAGGATTAATCTTTATTTTTTTCTCTACTTTGTTTGCTTCTGATCTAAATCTAATTGTCTCTAGACTCTTCACTCTCCATTCTCTCAGCTGGTTTTGCAATTAAATAATCTTAAAGTTGCTGTTAATCTTGCAAAAAGAGGAAATATTCCTGGTGCTGAAAATCTGGTAAGTGGTAAACACATTGCTTGCTTTTAATTTCGGTTGGATATTAATTGTGTTTTGCTATTAATACTCATCTGCTTGAAAGAGGAACAAAAGATTAGCTTTGAGATCGTCCCTGTCTGTTGTACTGCAGTGCTCATAAGATTGTAATCTTTCCTTGCTATATGCTTCTAGTCCTCTCATTTCATCCAGAACTATCTGCATATTTCTGCACTCTATGCTACAAAAGCTTTGATCACCCCTGCAATCACATATATTCAACAGCAGTTTTTAGAAATCTTGCATGAAAGATTTAATGGAAGAATACAATTTCATATGAAACTAGTCCAGCTGACATGGCTATATAATTAATTAGTATATACCTTCTTAATCAGGGTTATGTGGTAGAAAGATTCCAAAATAAGCCTTGAGCAGCTGGAATGCTGGATCCCTTTTGATAGCTTACACTTCTGCTGGTGACCTGGATATAATTATATTATATTATATTATATTTTAAAATTATTTAAATCATATATAAATTTTTATTTGAATTATATTTTTTAAAATGTTTGGATATTTATATTGTTTATTTTAATTTTATTTAAATTATGTTATATTATTATTTACTACTTCACTAGATTTATCAATATATAATTAGTTTAAATATTTTACTTATAATTTTACTATTCGAGTCTATAATCTAAATTTATATTATATATTTCATATCATGTCAAAAAACTATTTTTAACAACCTTCTTAGTTTTTAAGTAATAATATATATATATAGGGGCAGCTTCAGATCATCCATGTTTAAAATATATCTTGTAGTCGCATCTCATGTACTACAAAAAAAGGCCCATGATCTTGTTGGTGCATCATAAATTTCATACTCATTATTGCGTAGGCCTGTTTGATGGACCGAGAGGTCATAATATCCATCAAATTGAAGGCCCATAAGAGATTCACCTTACCTTATCATATGTGGTTTATTTTGCGTATGTAAAACTAAAATTTCTAAACAAAATTTTCAACATTTATTTATTTTTAGATCTAACTAGTTCTAGTACCTTATTGTGGAAATTTTTTGATTTTTTTAAATTATATAATAATTAGATATTTGTAAGAAATGTAATGAATAAAATTATTGAGAAAAAATTGTAATTGTTTAGTCAAAATTATCTTTTTATTATTCATATAATTTTTTTATTTTGACAATAACATATATTTTTTATTAGTTCATAAAAATCCTTATGATTTGAATAAAATAGCAACCACATCTTTTTAATTAAAAATTTTCTTTCTTTATTCATGCATTTATTTTCTTATGAGAAAAAATGTTTTCTTATCATAAACAATTTAAAAAAAAAACTTATTATGATAATAAAAAAAAAGTTTCAATTAAAAAAAAACTATCTATCAATCATTTTTATGCATCTATATAAAAAAATAAGAATTAAACATTTAAAAAAAATCATATAAAAGATTATAATAAGAAATAATAAAATGGATGCTTTATAGTCATCAAATAGTAATGACTAATTTTTTTGAACAATTATGCACAATAGGTTATAAATAGTTATTTATAAATTAATTGTTAATAATCAATTCAAATATTATAGTGCAACTTAGCTAAAGATACCGATGCTACACTGCGACTAGGATTTTAAGCTTATTTGCAAAGCAAAAGAAGACTTTTGATGTTATGGGTACATTCTTCAGCATCGTGAAAGTCTTTAATTAAGAATTGATAATATATGAACGATAAATTATAAAAACATTATTAACAATAATTACAGACTAAAATGAGAAGTATAAGAAGAAGTAAATGACTTGTAAATATTTAGATCATTGATAATAAATTGTTATTTTTTTAAAGTTTTGAGTTAAAAAAATAAATCATCAATAACAAAGAATGAAATTTATTTTTTTTAATTAAGGGACAAAAAATATATTAAAACAATAAAATAATTGCTTATATATTGTAAATTAACTTGCCAAATCTACAACCGAGCACATGGATTTAATTGGATTCAATATTTTTTTATTAATTTTTATATCCAAATATAAAATAAAATAAAAAAAAGAGCCCAAGTGCGTGGGCCTTTTTTAAAAAATGAGCTAAGATGTGTGGGCCTTTCGACCCAGCCCGCGTGTTTGAATCTAATTTTATATTTTTTTGTTATTTTTTAAATGAGAGGATGACCTTTTGTTTGCCTAATATTTTTGAAGAAAAAAAATTAACGCCATGTCGTCTGCTGTTTGCAAAATCTAGTGACTAAAGGTGGCAAGAAAAGTAGGTCTTCTTTTGCTTTTTTGCTAAAAAAACTCATTTCCAACCCCTTTTTATCCAAAACACCTAAAAAACATTCTAAAAACCTTGATAAATCTAATTTTAACCTCAAATATTGAATAAAAAATCTTATTGTGGGTAGATCTACCTTTTCAGGCAAGGAAAAGGAGGCATTCCTCTAACTGAAATCTCTTTCTCTCTTCCGTCGTGGCCTATACACACAGGAGAAAGAGGGTCACTTCTATGGCCAAAGATCACATGACAATCATCCCCCATCACTACAATATAATATCTATGTGAAACTCATCTCATCAAATAAAATCTCTTGACACTAAAAACGTCTATAATACCTATATGAAACTTTCCTCATCATATGAAACCTCTTGACACAAGATTGTCTATTTTTATGATTTAAATCAGTGTCAATAATGACTTTCTTTCTCTATACTAGAATCTAGCAACTCAGTCTCTATCCTCTAAAAAAAAGACTAAAAAATAAGTGAAATAAATTTGGTATCAAAATTGGTTTTTTGACAACTGAAATGATCAATTACATATTAAATAAAAAGATGGGGAATCAAACTGAACTTCTTATATGAAATTCAAAGTTGCCACGTGTTTTCTTCGTGTTTTTCACTTTAATTCATTGTCTTTTAATTCCACCATTTCTTAAAATATAAGAGAGTATAATTGGCTATTAATTTGGGTTCAAAATAGTTCAATTGTGCAAACAAAAATTGGTGACCAAATTGAAAATTAAAAAAATAACTATTTCAATTTATAATAATTTGTGAGGGAGCACACGATGCAAAGTGAACAAGAATAACACCTCACGGCTTAATTTTTTTTTTTAATGATAGAAAGAATTTGCAAATAAAAAAAAAACATAAGATAGGAGAAATATTTGGAGATATGCTTAAAAAGAAAAGAACCAAATAGTTCAAATTTAATATTTTTTTAGAACTTGGAAATTTTTTAAGCCTTAATTGTAAGGATATTGTGGAACAATTTTCATGGACCAAAAGTGAGTTACTCCTCAATCTAATTGTCTTCACAAAAGAAAAATTACTTTTTAATTATCTTTCCTAATTCTCAAAATTATAAACAAATAATAATACGCATACGCCTATAAGAATACTTAAACATGTAAACCAACTTCATTTAGCCTTTTTTAACATTAAAAAAAACAGCAAGAATCATTTAGCTCATTTAAGAAGGAAATTTATAAAAGCTTGACATAAAGAATTAAAGTGAAGAAAGAATACAAACTGTAGACCATACAGTTATACATGACATTGTTCCTTTCAAGAGCTAATAAAATATAGTTTAAGTAGTTTAGTTTCTGCTAGTACAATAAATTGGTCGATATGTCCGAGTGGTTAAGGAGACAGACTCGAAATCTGTTGGGCTATGCCTGCGCAGGTTCGAATCCTGCTGTCGACGTTTTTCTTTTTCCCCCCGGTCTATGGAGCAGCAGCATCTAGAAGGTCAGAATTGTCTTTTAACGCCCTACGAACACCTAAAAACACATCATCTCTTCGCTTCGCTGTATCGTCCTCCCCTTTTCCATGGCTTCCTCCTCCTCCTACTTTCACTTAAACCTCACCACTCCACTTTTCCTTTCTCCAAAACTCAAGACCCTAAGCCCTACAAAAACCTCCACTTTCACTCCCATACGCTGCGGTCCACGCTCCAAACGTGGACCTCTTGTCAGAGGCCGCATCTTAAGCACTGAAGCAATCCTAGCCATCCAATCCCTCAAACGCGCCGACAACAACAAATCTGAGTCCAGTAAAAAACTCCCAAACCTCGCGCGCATGATTAGGTCAGACCTCCTCTCTATCATTCGCGAGCTCCTACGTCAAGACTTGTGCTCCCTCGCCCTTCAAGTCCTCTCAACCCTCCGATCAGAATACCCCGGCCAGATTGACCTTAATTTATACGCTGACGTCATCTTTGCGCTGTCCAGGAATAAATGTTTCGACGACATTGACCGTTTGATTGGTGATTTGGAGGAAGGGGAGAGTTGGGTCAAGTGGGGAAGTGATAGGGGGCTGTTGAGGGTAGTCAGAGGATTGGTTGAGGCTAGGAGGAAGGAATCAACGGTTAGAATTTGTGGGATGCTGCGGAGGAGTGGTTGTGGAGACACGTGGACGTGTGATGAGTATGTGGTTAAGGTGTTGCGCAGAGGGTTAAAGGAAATGGGTGAGATAGAGATGGCTAGTGAGGTAGATAGGGAATTTGGAAATGCTTGTAGGGGTAATTTGGAGAAATTTGTTATCTGATAATGTTTCCTTGTTTTTTTTTTTTCCTCATTATTTCCTGGGGGAAATTTAGTGTAAAATTAAATGATTTATAATTGCGTCAAAGCTATATGGAACAACAAGGGGAAAAGAGTTGTATACAAAGCGGGTTAATGCTTTCTCTTTTTTTACATGTTTTTAGTTTTTATTTTGTGTTTAAAAGGTGTGTTTATTATCTTTGTTTTAATATCTACAATTTTTTAAATGGGTATATTTTGACAATTAATAATAAATTTTATCATCATAAGTTGGCAAGAAAAACAAAACCATTAGTAGTCTAAATGGCAAGATATTATTTGA